>SKDY01000002.1_pt1 | contig 278062 bp, 239 predicted proteins | sample 4826591 | NCBI WGS metagenome assembly SKDY01 (sample SAMN11008823, study PRJNA524170) | human gut metagenome | biome: Human fecal sample; material: Feces; isolation source: fecal sample from pouch patient p10, p22 | host: Homo sapiens | place: Israel: Tel-Aviv | collected 2016-06-15 | reverse complement strand
AATAGTGTGGGGTGGAAGCTCATCATGATTATAATTATAAATCAAATAAGGTGGAAAGAGATAAGCTCTCTTTCCACCTTATTATATATAGGACACGGTGTAGCCGTTCATTACCAATCTTCTGTCTCGAAAGAAGTGGCCCAAGAGTCATCCGCTTTGACCTTAATGCCACGTGCTGTTGTCCCTCCATTCGGTTTGAAACTAAGGTTGGGGATATGGTTAATACCGTTTCTTACAATCTTCAGTGAACCAAATGTTTGCTCGGCAAGCGTCTTTTCATTTACATCCAAGGCCTTCATGATGACTTTTATCTTACCTTCTTGCGCCTTTGGAAAGGTGTAAATGGCATAAGAAGAAGCTGCATGATGTGCCTCTGCCGGTATGCTTCTCACTTCGGTTTGCCGCGAATCCACACATCCAAAGCCACTCGTTGCGTCTAAAGTACTGCTTCCTCCTGTGTAGGAAAAGCGCAGATGAGTGACATTTTCGGGTATAGGATCAACGAAATGAAACTCTACCTTGGCCACACAACGCGTCAACGTGATAGATTGTTGCATATCACCCGTGACCTTGATAGTGCCGTTATAAAGGAAAGTCTCTGTCACCTTGCCGTCAAACTTAACCTTATCGGCATGCGCCATAGACGCATTCTTGGTGCCGTTATGCCCGATGACGACAAGTGAATACTGTCCTTCGGGCAGCTCAAGACTAAGATTTCCAAAGTTCTTATCGCTCTTGTTCTGATTGATGGAGGCCTTCTTCTCTCCGTCTTGATATACCGCTGCGTTCAGACATGAGCACACTTCATCTATATCAACCAATGCTCTTACCTTGGCTCCTGCATAGGATTGTGCAACATCTTCTATGTGGAGACTCACCCGATAGCCTTTTCTCTTGGGCTGTTCATCGCCTAAATTAGGCTTTTCGCAGGCTGAAAGTACAGCCATGAGGACAAGAAAACATGTCCAATTCAGTGCTTTTTTCATGGTTATAAAGGTTTTTATTTAAGGAGATTGAGCCTATATCCAACGTTGAATGTAAACCAACGGTTCTTTGAATTTATTTGTTTTTCTACTTTAGAAAGGCTTAAATGATAGCGCGCTTCCATGATAACATTGGAATATTCATAGGAGATACCGATGGGAACAGACACGTCTGTCGAGCGGAAATTCCCTTTGATATCACTGCTGACATGGCGAGTTGGTTCGTAAACAGCCCCTCCGTCAGCGGCAACAACAAAGTCGGTGATATCATATTTGGCTCTTGCACCCAACAGAAATGAGGGCTGAATGCCGGCTTTCACAGCCAACCCCTTGGACAAATAGACATTGACCAACAACGGAATTTGAAAATAATGGAGGCCAATGGCCATGTTGGAATAGCCCGAATAAGAACCTGCCTGGCCACGCACTTCGTTGCTGAAGTCCTTGTAACGGCAACCTTGAAGCGCATAAAGTGCACCAAGGGAAAGGCTGCATTGTGACAGAAATTGATACTCGAATTCAGCGCCACCGGTGAATCCTGCCCTATATTTTGCATCGACACTTGCTTTATCTGTCGTTAAATCATACGAGATATTACTGTTTGAAATGTTGGCAAGACAGAGGCCCACTTTAGGCATGACAGAAAGTGTTCCAACCTTGCTTTGGGCAGAAACTGCCATGAAAGCAGCCGCGAAAAGATATAAAAAGAAAAAGCGTTTCATAATTATTGAGTTTAATTATGTAACGCTTTTGAATGGATTTTATTGTATGATATCCAGAAGAATGAAGCCTTTTATTTTGCAAGGCCATTTATTCCTTAAATCGCATCGTAGCCTTTGGTACTGTTATGTGCCAGCAAGTCTTTCAGATCTTGCTCTTTGAAATCACGCTCTTTCTGCTCATTATAGAGCAATTCTGCCTCTTCACGCTCTTCTTCTGAATGTTCAAAAGTGATGGAACGGCTCTTTAATTCGGCAACAGCCCAACCCAAAAGGGCAATTGCAATCAATGCAATGAAAATATATAATCCTGTCATAATGGTTATGATTTAATGGTTTATTCCTTGTTTGCACGCTTACGTTCGAGGTGATCGAGCAATATCTTGCGCATTCGCATGCTCTTAGGTGTCACCTCAACATACTCATCTTCCTTGATATATTCAAGGCATTCTTCAAGACTCATGACCGTCTTTGGAATTACACGAGCCTTTTCATCAGAGCCACTGGCACGCACATTGGTCAGCTGTTTGGCTTTGGTGACATTGATTACCAAGTCATTATCGTGAACATGTTCGCCCACAACCTGACCTGCATAAACTTCTTCTCCCGGATCAATGAAGAACTTTCCGCGGTCTTGAAGCTTGTCGATAGAGTATGCAAAGGCCGTACCTGTCTCCATAACTATCATGGATCCATTGGTACGTCGCGTGATTTCGCCCTTAAAAGGCTGGTATTCTTTATAGCGATGTGCCATGATAGCCTCACCTTGTGAAGCCGTCAAGACATTCGTTCTCAAGCCAATGATACCACGAGAAGGGATTTCAAACGTGATGTTTACACGGTCTCCTTCTGTGTCCATGCCTGTCAATTCACCCTTACGACGCGTTACCATGTCGACCATCTTGCTGGAATAATCCTGTGGAACATTGATAGTCAATTCCTCAATAGGCTCACATTTCACGCCATCTATCTCTTTATAAATCACCTGGGGCTGTCCAACTTGAAGCTCATAGCCCTCACGACGCATGGTTTCCACAAGCACGGAGAGGTGTAAAACGCCACGACCACTGACAATCCACTTATCAGTTGAGCCTTCAAAAGGACGTACACGAAGTGCTAAATTCTTTTCAAGTTCCTTGTTCAGACGGTCGTTGATATGACGTGAAGTGCAGAACTTGCCCTCGCGACCAAAGAAGGGTGAGTCGTTAATAGTAAACAACATGCTCATCGTCGGCTCATCAACCGCAATGGCAGGAAGGGCTTCCGGGTTCTCAAAGTCAGCGATAGTATCGCCGATTTCAAATCTTTCGAGGCCCACAACTGCACAGATATCGCCACTCTCAACACTTTCTGTAGGCTTGCTTCCCATGCCTTCGAAAGTGCGAAGTTCCTTGATTTTGGTCTTTTCCTGGCTTCCGTCACGATGACAGATCGTGATATTCTGACCGTTCTTAAGTATGCCACGGTGCACGCGTCCTACTGCAATACGTCCCGTATAGCTTGAATAATCGAGTGAAGTAATCAGCATCTGCGGCGTACCTTCGCGGTGCTTAGGTGCCGGGATGACCTCAATGATCTTGTCAAGTAAGTAGTCTATGTTGTCAGTTGGCTTCTGCCAATCAGCTGACATCCAGCCATTCTTGGCTGAACCATACACGACTTGAAAGTCTAACTGCTCTTCAGTTGCGTTTAAATCACACATCAAATCGAACACCATCTCATACACTTCCTCCGGTCGGCAATTGGGTTTATCCACCTTGTTGACAACAACCATTGGTTTCAAACCAAGCTGAAGCGCCTTCTGAAGCACGAAACGAGTCTGTGGCATAGGCCCTTCAAAAGCATCAACGAGCAGCAGACAGCCGTCAGCCATATTGAGAACACGTTCTACTTCGCCACCAAAGTCAGAGTGACCTGGGGTATCCAATATGTTAATCTTAGTTCCTTTCCAGTTGATAGAAACGTTCTTCGAAAGAATCGTAATACCGCGTTCGCGCTCCAAATCATTGGAGTCGAGCACCTCGCCACTGTTATCCTGCCCGTCACGGAACAGCTTCCCGGCCAACATCATCTTGTCAACCAGCGTCGTTTTCCCGTGGTCTACGTGTGCAATTACTGCAATGTTTCTAATGTCTTGCATTTGTTTTACCTTAAATATCCTTATTTCTAATTCGCTGCAAAATTACAAAAAATAACTGAGGTACACTTCTATCTTGATTATGAATAGGTTAGGTTGCGTGTTAAAAAACGTTACCTTGCAGAAAAGTTCAAGCCTATATCTTCGTTATCTTGACTTTTATTGCTACCTTTGCACCGCATTTTCAGAAACTCTGATGCATTCGAAAGTGTAGCTGTTGTGATTAAGGCAGCCCGACATTTGAAGGATGTAATGATGCAACTTCATTTAATCAATTATTTCAAGCTATGTATTTAGACAAAGCAAAGAAGGAAGAAATCTTCGGCCAGTATGGTAAGTCAGCAACTGACACAGGTTCAGCAGAGAGCCAGATTGCCCTGTTCACTTACCGTATTAAGCACTTGACAGAGCATGTTAAGGCTAATCACAAGGACAATGTCACAACTCGTGCGCTGACACAACTCGTTGGTAAGCGTCGTGCATTGCTCAAATACCTTTACGATCGTGACGTCAATCGCTATCGCGCTATCATCAAGGCACTTGGTCTCCGCAAGTAAATTGGCCGACAAAATGAAAGAATAAGAAGTCCCGCTGTTCGCAAGAACTGCGGGACTTCTTGTGTTATGATGACGTCACTAAACCTTGTCAAGCAAATGAAAAGCATGTCTTTCTTAACTGTTTTCGTTAAATCTCTTATCCTAAATTTAACACTTCAAGACTTGACCAAATAGAGATGGAAATCTCAGTTCTGTGCTTATGCGAAGCCATTTCAGGGCTTTGATGTTCTGTTTTTAATCATTCCATCCGGCAATTCCATGCATTATACGCTGCAATTTGACGCAGAACACGTCGTAATTTGCGTCAGAACACACGGTCATCTGATGCAAATTACATGGTGATTTGACGCAAATAGCCGCGCAATTAGCGTCAAATCACGCTGTATCATGAATGGAATCACAAACTAAGGTGCTTGAAGTTGTGAAATTATTCCCGTTTTCCCGCCTGTTTTTTTTGTATTTGGTGTGCTCTTGAGATGTTAAAAACAGGGAAAGAAAATCAACAATATTCATGGAGAACATGTTGCGAACAATCGTATTGGTAAAACTTAAAATCCATACAACATGAAACTTTCCATAACGAAATATAAAGCAATTTTCCACTTATAAAAGGAGTTTATTTCCAATTTTTCCTTATCTTTGCCACAAACAGAACCTAAAGAATATGGGATTATTCAGCAATAAAAACAAGGAAACCGACTTTACCATTGAGCGCCAGTTTGTGACAACTTTACCAAGTATTAAAGGCTATGAGATTGTTGAGCAACGTGGTCTTTGCTATCAATACAGCATTACATATGACTTAGATTCATGCCTTGACAAAGTATTGAAAAAGGCATATGAAGCCGGTTGCAATGCCTTTGTAAACCTGAAAATAGAGAAAGGCCCGAATTATACGGTCATATATGGCGATGGCGTAATCATCAACCGACAATGAAAAAAGCAATTATTATGGGTGCCAGCAGCGGCATCGGACATGAGGTGGCAAGGCTTATGATTGAGCGAGGGTGGACAGTTGGCGTGGCAGCACGACGTGTAGACAAGTTGGAAGAACTGCATGCTTGTGCGCCCGAACGTGTTTTCACGGCACGGATTGACGTAACCGATGCTCATGCAGAAGAGGCACTCTGTCAGCTCATAGACTGCATGGGAGGGCTCGATCTCTATTTCCATGCAACGGGAATAGGCTGGAAAAATCCCATGCTGAAGGCCGACAAAGAACTGACGACCATGCAGACCAATGCCATGGGATTTACGAGAATGGTGGGCGCTGCCTATCGGTATTTCGCAGGAAATGACGGAGGACACATTGCTTGTATCACGTCGATAGCCGGCACTAAGGGGCTTGGGCCTGCACCAGCTTACAGTGCAACAAAGGCCATGCAGAACACTTATCTACAAGCTTTGGAGCAGTTGGCAACCAATAAGAAGCTGAACATCTGCTTTACAGACATCCGTCCGGGGTTCGTTGATACACCCTTGCTGACTGGTTCCAGCCATTTTCCAATGCTGATGAATGCAGAAAAGGTAGCTAAAAGCATCATGAAAGCCATTGATAAAAGGCGCCACATCTATATTATAGACTGTCGTTGGCACGTTTTAACCACGCTTTGGCAGCATATTCCCAATTGGGTTTGGAGAAAAATGAAGTTGGTTAAAGACGCATAATAGCAAGAATAGCCTTGCAACAAGCTGCATCTTGCACGGCAAAGAGGCATAAAGGAATATTGAAAAACATCTCTTTAGTTATATTTTCAATATTCTTTTATCTCATATATTCACCGTTTTTCGCGGATATCTGCCTGCCATTAAAGAGGTGAGATATAGGCTGGCAGGTGGCATAAATTTGGAGGATAAGTTATTTTTTTATATATTTGTAGCGCCTACCTGTTTATGGCAATCGATTGATTACGTGGGTATTGGACTTAAAAAGGCATCTGATTTACCAAGATGACATGACTGATTACTAACCAAAAGAACCGATTTGTGGATCACAAAAGAATTTTATTATCAATCCTAATAATCCTACTGGCACTGCCTTTAATTGCGCAGCAGCAGAAAGGAAAGGCTTCCTATTACTCAAAAAAAGCCACCGGAGCAAGAACAGCCAGCGGTGAACGATTACATCATGACAGTATGACTTGTGCACATCGCACCTATCCTTTCGGCACATTATTAAAGGTAACAAATCCTAACAATGGGAATAGTGTGGTCGTAAAGGTAACCGATCGCGGCCCTTTCGGTCGCGGACGCATCATTGATCTATCGTATGGTGCAGCCAAGGAACTTGGCATATTGGCTTGCGGAGTGGCTACAGTTGTTGTGGAGAAAGTAGGCAAAGGAGTTCCTTATCTTGAGGAAGACAGCATCAGGTTGCCCCAGATTGACTTTGAAGTGGTTGCGAACCACTACAATATCATTGATGACTGGAAGAACAGAGACGGCGTTGTTGACAAGAAAATGATGCATAATGCAAAGAATATCGCTACGACACGCAAACGACAACAAGCGAAAAAGCCTAACAAACAGACTGAAGACATGCAAAAGGACAATAAGACTTCGCCTGCAAAAAAAGAGAAAGAAAACAGGTGGAACAATGTTTTTGAAAGATTGAAAGGGCTGTTCTGAAAGATAAAGAACCCACCCCAACCCTCCCGAAGGGAGGGAGTTCAAACGTACGGGCTATCGCAGAGCAGACATTTTATAGACTTATTGATAAAGTTCAACAGATATTACAGCGCCTGTCTTTTATGAGGTCATGCATCAAAACAGTTTAGAAAGGCCTCTTCATAAAGCTTATTGTTGGGCATAACTACATTAGTTTCAATTCCAATAAGAGTGCAATCATTACCCTTCATAAAGCCTATTGCAAGGCAAAACTACATTAAATTCAATTCCAACAAGAGTGCAATCACAACCCTTTATAAAGCCTATTGTCGGGCATAACTACATTAATTTCAATTTCAACAAGGGCTCAATTATAACCCATTATAAAGCCTATTGTGGGCAAAACTCCCTCCCTTCGGGAGGGTTGGGGTGGGTATTCGTTCTACTTCCTCGTTGGGATATTAAACTCTGTAACCTTTGATATGGCCTTGTTTCCCTGGAGCACAGAAACACAAATCTTAGCATTTCCATCTTTCAGGCGCCTATCCGCCTTGACAAGTGCAGTGTAGCGAATACCTTTCCCTGGTTCTATTTTCTCAATATGGATGCTTGGAGAAACAAAGAAATGACGATTTCCATTTGCCACAAGCACGACAGGTTGAACATCATACAGTGGCCGGTCACCACGGTTCATGACTTCAAAAATCACCTTGGAAAGTTCACCTCGCTCAATGATCCCATTACCATTTTCATCGAGAAAACGAGCATTACGGATTTCAATATTTGGCGTATACACTAATCCCTCGGCTATATTCTCCACACTACTTGCCGTCGGCATCTTTGTCGTTGCCGTACTTGTTGACGCATCAGTCTGGTAATCCTTACCATTAAAGTCATAGATACGGTCATCTCCGGAGTTGGTTTCGTCATAGCCACTATCTGTAGACGGTGTTTTCTGATAGCTGCTGACATCACTATTCTGCTGGCGTTCACGCATCTTACGCTCATAGTTTCGCTTTGCACCTTCATACTGATGCTCTTCAACTTCAGCTGCCCGACGCTGATCAGCAGCCTGCCCTAGTGCAGCACCTATAGCCGCACCGCCTGCCATTCCGATAATTGTTCCAAAATCAGAACCACGTGGTCCGTCTGCAATTCCCCCGATAGCACTACCTAAAATAGAGCCCAAGGAAGAGCCCATGTAGGCACCAGAACCTGTATAAGTGTCACAACTACTGAACAATAAAGTTGCACATGCTGTATATACCACCAACTTCTTCATATCCAAATCATTATTTGTTACATTGCAAAGATAAAAATTTAAAACCTCAAACGCAAGGATATTTTCCCTAAAAGAAGTGGGATTTTCCCTAAAAAACAGCCTGATTGCTTAAAACAAAGAATGCTTTTCGGTAGGAAATTACCAATCTGATACTTTACTTAAAAGACCGTATGACAACATCTTTCTTTTTCAAATCAATAGCTTAGACTTTTACATAGAAGACCAAGGAAGTTTTGTATTCAATGAAAAACGCTGTCACTCACTCAAATATCTGCCTTAATGAGCTCTGCTTCTCTCTCCTACTCCAGCCGTTACTGCACGAAAGTTCTCGGCATCGCTCCAAGTGAATATCGAAGGAGTTTGCAACCAATAAAATAAGTATCTGTCTTCCAATACGTTATAACATGATGCATTTCACACTGCATTTTAACGCATTTCAGCGCATAATCTGCACCAAATTATCGCATAATCTGATGCAAGTTGCAAAAGCTGTTGACGCAAAATAAAATAACCGCAAACTTATATCAGAATTCAAGTGAACTGTCTACATACTTCATTATGGAATGAAATAAAATAACATCCCGCATATGAGAGGAACAAACTACCTTTGTAACAGCATGCAATGAAATATGGGAAATGTGCATTCCACAAATGTATAATCACACAACAAGAAAAAGAAGGCATATAAAAAGCGCAGTGAAATCAATCACTGCGCTTTCTTTATAGATTTGAATTTTAATCGTGAGATTACTCTGCTTTAGCTTCCTCAGTTGCAGGAGCCTCTGTAGCCGGAGTCTCAGCAGGAGCTTCAGCCTTAGTAGTTTTACGACTACGACGAGTCTTCTTAGCAGCCTTAGGAGCTTTTGCCATATTATCATCGAAGTCTACGAGTTCGATGAAAGCAATTTCAGCAGCATCACCCTGACGGGTACCCAATTTGATTACACGAGTGTAACCACCTGGACGATCAGCCACCTTAGCAGCAACCGTGCTGAAGAGTTCCTTGATAGCCTCTTTCTTCTGAAGATAACGGAAAACTACACGACGTGAGTTTGTGGTATCTTCTTTAGATCGAGTGATCAAAGGTTCTACATACTTCTTCAAGGCTTTTGCCTTTGCAAGGGTCGTAGTGATTCTTTTGTGCATGATCAGTGACACTGCCATGTTAGCAAGCATAGCGTCACGATGAGATGCAGTACGACCCAGATGGTTGAATTTCTTATTATGTCTCATTTTTTATTCTTTACATTTAAGCGGAAAGGAGTAAGTTATTTACTCTCTATCCAATTTATACTTTGAAATGTCGGTTCCAAACGACAGATTCAGACTTTCGAGCAAATCATCAAGCTCAGAAAGCGATTTCTTACCGAAGTTGCGGAACTTCAAGAGGTCAGTCTTGTTGTACTGAACGAGATCACCAAGGGTCTCAACATCAGCAGCTTTCAGACAGTTGAGTGCACGAACACTGAGATTCATGTCAACCAACTTAGTCTTGAGCAATTGACGCATGTGGAGTACTTCCTCATCAAATTCCTGATTGCCGTCCTGATCTGGTGACTCAAGAGTAATCTTCTCATCAGAGAAGAGCATGAAATGATAGATGAGTATCTTAGCTGCTTCCTTCAGTGCATCCTTCGGGTGAATGGAACCATCCGTTGAAACTTCAATAACCAATTTGTCATAGTCGGTTTTCTGCTCGACACGATATGGCTCAACTGAATATTTCACATTACGGATAGGGGTGTAGATAGAATCGATTGGAATAACGTTGACATCAGTGCAGAACTCACGGTTTTCATCAGCCGGAACATAGCCACGACCTTTGTTTATAGTGAGATCTATCTGCATTGAAGCTTTGGCATCTAAATGACAAATCACCAAATCAGGGTTTAACACTTCAAATCCAGTCAGATATTTACCAATATCACCTGCTTTGAATTCTGTTGAATTCTCTACAGTGATACTAACTTTCTCGTTCTCGAATTCTTCTACTACTTGCTTGAATCTTACTTGTTTCAAATTCAAGATAATATTGGTTACATCTTCCTTTACACCAGGAACTGAAGAGAATTCATGCTCAACACCGGCAATACGGATGGTGTTGATAGCATACCCCTCCAATGATGAAAGAAGAATGCGTCGCAAAGCATTACCGATGGTAACACCAAAGCCTGGCTCAAGTGGACGGAATTCGAACTTGCCGAACTTCTCACTGGCCTCCAACATTACAACTTTATCAGGTTTTTGAAATGCTAATATCGCCATTAATTCAATGATTTATTTAGAGTACAACTCAACGATTAACTGTTCCTTAATATTCTCTGGGATGTCAGCACGCTCTGGCTTGTGCAAGAACTTACCGCACTTAGAATTGTCGTCCCATTCTATCCAAGGATACTTGCTGTGGTTGAAACCTGCAAGTGCAGCTTCAATCACCTCGAGAGACTTAGACTTCTCACGAACAGCAATCACCATACCAGGCTTAACAGCGAAAGATGGGATGTTTACTACTTTACCGTCAACAGTGATGTGCTTGTGACCTACAAGCTGACGTGCAGCAGCACGAGTAGGAGCAATACCAAGACGGAATACTACGTTGTCAAGACGACATTCGAGATTCTGAAGGAGAACCTCACCGGTAATACCATCAGCCTTTGCTGCCTTCTCAAACATATTACGGAACTGACGCTCGAGCACACCATAAGTGTACTTAGCTTTCTGCTTCTCTGCCAACATGACACCGTACTCAGACATCTTTCTGCGACGGTTGTTGCCATGCTGTCCAGGAGGGAAGTTTCTCTTGGACAAAACTTTGTCAGCACCGAAGATGGGTTCTCCAAATCGGCGTGCAATTTTAGATTTCGGACCTATATATCTTGCCATAATATAAAATATGTGCTAAATTAAAATATGATTGTATAGTTGGATTAAACCTTACGACGCTTAGGAGGACGGCAACCGTTGTGTGGCAACGGAGTAACGTCAATAATTTCAGTAACCTGAATACCTGCAGCATTTACGGCACGGATTGCAGATTCACGGCCGTTACCCGGACCCTTCACGTAAGCCTTAACCTTACGCAGACCAAGCTCGAAAGCGATCTTAGCACAATCTTCACCAGCCATCTGGGCTGCATACGGCGTGTTCTTCTTAGAACCACGGAAGCCCATCTTACCAGCTGAAGACCAAGAGATAACCTGACCTTCGCTGTTAGCCAAAGATACAATGATATTATTGAATGAACTATGAACGTGAAGCTGACCAATAGCGTCTACTCTTACGTTTCTCTTCTTAGATGTTGCTTTTGTCTTTGCCATAATTAATTTCCATTAAAATTACTTAGTAGCCTTCTTCTTATTAGCAACAGTCTTCTTCTTACCCTTGCGAGTACGAGCATTGTTCTTAGTGCTCTGACCGCGAACAGGAAGACCATTACGATGTCTAACGCCACGATAGCAACCAATATCCATCAGTCGCTTAATGTTCATTTGGATCTCAGAACGGAGATCACCTTCTACCTTGAACTCAGCGCCGATAATTTCACGGATCTTGGCAGCCTGATCGTCAGTCCATTCGCTGACCTTCAGGTCACGGTTTACACCGGCCTTATCCAATATCTTTGCTGAACTACTTCGACCTATACCATAGATATAAGTCAATGCGATTTCGCCACGCTTATTCTGGGGCAAATCTACTCCAACAATTCTTATTGCCATTTTTTAATTTGAATAAAAAATTTAATAAATAAAATCTGTCTCTCGTCAAAGAACGTGCAAAGTTAAAAATAAATATTGATTTATTTCAACGTTTACAATACTTTAACATTAACCCTGACGCAATTTAAACTTAGGGTTCTTCTTGTTGATAACGAACAGACGACCTTTACGACGAACAATCTTGCAGTCTGCTGTACGCTTCTTTAATGATGCTCTTGTTTTCATATCAATGTGTATATGAGGTAATTTATTTGTATCTGAAAACGATTCTGCCTTTAGTCAGATCATAGGGACTCATCTCTACCTTCACTTTATCACCAGGTAGTATCTTGATGTAATGCATACGCATTTTACCAGAAATGTGAGCAACAATCTGAACTCCATTTTCAAGTTCTACACGGAACATTGCATTTGACAGACTCTCAACAATTGTTCCATCCTGCTCGATGGCGGATTGCTTTGCCATAAACTATTTTCTTACTTAATGATTTTCTATTTCTTCAAACGTTGATAAAATCTCTGCCTTTCCTTTTCGAATCGCGATAGTATGCTCGAAATGAGCAGCAGGCTTACGGTCACGAGTAACGATGCTCCATTTATCGGGTAACATCCAAATATTGCGCTCGCCCATCGTAATCATAGGTTCAATGGCTATACACATACCAGCTTTCAACATAACGCCATTGCCACGAACCCCATAATTGGGAATCTGAGGTGCTTCATGCATCTCCTTGCCAATGCCATGACCGGTTAATTCTCTGACGACACCGTAACCAAAGCTTTCGCAATAGTCTTGAACAACAGCACCTATATCTCCGACATGTTTCCCTGCAACAGCCTGTTCTATACCCTTATACAAGGACTCTTTTGTAACATCAAGCAATTGCCTGACCTCGGGTGAAACTTCACCTACTGCAAATGTATAACAGGAGTCCCCATTATAACCATTGAGAAGAGTGCCACAATCAATAGAGATAATATCTCCTTCTTTCAGCACAACCTTGTCACTTGGAATTCCATGAACGACAACGTCATTAACGGAAGTACAGATTGAAGCCGGGAAAGGCCCTCCAAAAGGATTAGGGAAGTTCTTGAATGTAGGCGTTGCGCCATGATCTCTGATAAACTCCTCTGCAATTTTATCCAATTGGAGGGTCGTCACCCCTGGCTGTATATGTTTGCCTAACTCTGCAAGTGTAGCGCCAACAAGTTGGTTCGCCTTGCGCATCAAGCTTATTTCATCTTCTGTCTTCAGAAATATCTTCATTCGATTGACTCTGATTAATAGGCTGAGACACCACCGTTACGTGTATGACCAGAGTTCAGAAGTCCATCGTAATGACGCATCATCAAATGACTCTCTATCTGCTGGAGTGTATCAATGACCACACCAACAAGAATCAACAACGATGTACCACCAAAGAACTGTGAAAAGCCCTGCTGCACATTCAAAAGTCCAGCGAGAGCAGGCATTATAGCGATAAACGCAATAAACAAAGAACCTGGGAAAGTAATTCGAGACATAATGGTGTCGATATACTCAGCCGTATCCTTACCGGGTTTTACTCCTGGAATGAAACCGTTATTGCGTTTCATGTCTTCTGCCATCTGAGTTGCATTCAGAGTGATGGCTGTATAGAAGTATGTGAATGCTATAATCAAAACGACATAAATCACATTATACAGTACACTGCGGTTGTCCATCAAAGAACGGACTACCCACGATGCATTTTCACTCTGATACTGAACGATTACCAATGGAATGAACATCAGTGCCTGGGCAAAGATGATTGGCATCACATTAGCTGCGAACAACTTCAATGGGATATACTGACGAGCACCACCGTACTGCTTGTTGCCAACTATACGCTTAGCATACTGAACAGGCACCTTACGTGTTCCCTGCACCAAAAGAATTGATGCACACACTACAGCATACAGGATGAGTATCTCAACGATGAACATCACAATACCACCACCGGAGATAGCTGTGAAACGAGAGGTTACTTCCTGAATGAATGCCTGTGGCAGACGTGCAATGATACCAATCATAATAATCAGAGAGATACCATTTCCAACACCTTTGTCCGTAATACGCTCACCGAGCCACAGAATAAACATACTGCCCGCTGCGAGGATAATTGTTGCAGGAATAATGAAGACTGTCCAAGAGACACCGCTGGCCAAAGCCTGACCAGCCTGTGTCTTCAGATTCATGAGGTAAGCCGGTGCCTGGAAAACCAAGATAGCAATCGTAAGCAGACGGGTGTACCAGTTTATCTTCTTTCTTCCGCTTTCACCCTCACGCTGCATCTTTTGAAAATAAGGCACAGCAACAGCGAGGAGTTGCATAACGATAGAAGCTGAGATGTAAGGCATAATTCCAAGTGCAAAGATAGATGCATTGGAAAAAGCTCCACCAGAGAACATGTCCAGAAGCGACATCAAGCCGCCTGCGGTCTGCGACTGAAGCGTTTCCAACTTAGCCGGATTAATACCAGGAAGTACGACAAACGATCCAAAACGGTATATTGCCGTAAAGAGTATCGTTATCAGTAATCGCTGACGCAAGTCCTCGACCTTCCAACAGTTCTTTAGTGTCTCAATAAACTTTTTCATTTACTTAGATTATAGTTGCGTTACCACCTACTGCCTTGATAGCTTCTTCGGCAGACTTAGAGAATGCATTTGCTTCAACATCAAGTTTTGCTTTCAACTTGCCATTGCCGAGAACTTTAACAAGTTCCTTACCATTGGTAAGACCTGCATCCTTCAACTCTGCAACGCCAATCTTCGTAAGGCTCTTAGCCTCTGCAAGTTTCTGAAGTGTTGAAAGGTTAACAACGAAGTATTCCTTATGGTTGATATTCTTGAAACCAGCCTTCGGCACACGACGCTGAAGTGGCATCTGACCACCTTCAAAACCAATCTTTTTCTTATAACCAGAACGAGCCTTAGCACCCTTGTGACCACGGGTAGAAGTACCACCGAGTCCAGAACCTGGACCACGACCGATACGACGACGTGAATGGGTAGAGCCTGCAGCTGGTTTCAAATTATTTAATTTCATAATCGATTCGATATTAAAAGATTAATTATTCAACTACGTTTACCAGATGATGAACCTTACGGATCATACCACGAACGCTAGGAGTATCTTCAACTTCAACAACCTGAGAAATCTTACGAAGTCCCAAGGCAAGAAGCGTACGCTTCTGATCAACCGGATAACCGATTTTACTCTTCACCTGTTTGATTTTAATTGTTGCCATTCTTAATTCTCCTATTAACCGTTAAATACTTTGTCCATACTGATACCACGCTCACCTGCAATCGTGTAAGCATCACGCATCTGAGTAAGTGCAGAGATTGTAGCCTTCACAAGGTTATGAGGGTTGGAAGAGCCCTTTGACTTTGCAATCACGTCGGTAACACCTACACTCTCAAGCACAGCACGCATAGCACCACCAGCCTTCAGACCAGTACCGGCTGCAGCTGGCTTCAGGAGCACCTGAGCACCACCGAATGAGACTTCAACTTCATGAGGTACTGTACCTTTCAATACAGGCACCTTAACGAGGTTCTTCTTTGCAGACTCAACGCCTTTTGAGATAGCTGTTGTTACCTCACCAGCCTTACCAAGGCCCCAGCCGATAACACCCTTGCCATCACCTACAACGACGATAGCAGCGAATGTGAATGTACGACCACCTTTTGTAACCTTGGTCACACGGTTGATAGCAACCAGACGATCTTTCAGTTCTACGTCACTATTTACTTTTACTTTATTCATTGCCATAATCGTTTAGAATTTAAGTCCACCTTCTCTGGCTGCATCGGCAAGCGCCTGCACACGGCCATGATAGAGATATCCGTTACGGTCGAATACGACTGCTTCGATGCCAGCGGCCTTTGCCTTTTCAGCAACAAGTGCACCGACTTTCTTTGCCTGTTCAATCTTAGCCAGTTTCTCAAGGCCAAGCGAAGAAGCTGAAGCGAGCGTCTTACCTGTCAAATCATTAATTACCTGAGCATAGATCTGCTTGTTAGAGCGGAAAACACTAAGACGTGGACGCTCAGCCGTTCCATTTACACTCTTGCGAATGCGGAACTTTATCTTAATTCGTCTTTCTACTTTCTTTGTTGTCATAATCGTAAAATCAATTAAAATTACTTAGCTGCAGCGGTCTTACCAGACTTTCTGCGAATAACCTCACCCTGGAACAGGATACCCTTTCCTTTGTAAGGTTCAGGCATACGGAAAGAACGAATTTTAGCACAGATGAGACCAAGCAACTGCTTGTCGCAAGACTCGAGCGTAAGAATTGGGTTCTGATTTCTTTCTGACTTCGACTCCACCTTGACTTCTTTTGGAAGTTCCATAAAGATAGGGTGAGTATAGCCGAGTGAGAATTCAATGAGATTACCTTGGTTAGAAACACGATAACCTACACCTACGAGTTCGAGCACCTTCTTGTAGCCCTCACTTACACCGACAACCATGTTGTTTACCAATGAACGATAAAGACCATGGAAAGCCTGCTTCTGCTTTACATTTACAGGACTGTTTTCATCAACGGTGAAAGTAATCTGACCATCTGCAATCTCCATCTTGATGGATGGATCAACAAACTGAGAGAGTTCACCCTTTGGGCCTTTGACTGTAACTACATTTGTCTTTTCATCGAAGTTGACATTAACTCCTGATGGAATACTAATTGGCAATTTACCTATTCTTGACATATTAAAATCCTCCAATTAATAAATGTAGCAAAGAACCTCACCACCAATCTTCAAAGCGGTGGCTTCCTTGTCTGTCATTACACCTTGGGATGTAGATAAGATTGCGATACCTAATCCGTTAATTACTCTCGGCATGTCCTTGTAACCGGTGTACTTTCGGAGACCTGGTGTAGACACGCGCTTCAAACTCTTGATAGCACTCTGCTTTGTTGAAGGATTGTACTTCAGTGCGACCTTGATTGAACCCTGGGGACCATCTTCTACGAACTTGTAGTTCAGAATGTATCCCTTCTCGAAGAGGATCTTAGTGATCTCTTTCTTCAAGTTAGACGCAGGAACTTCAACTACACGGTGATGAGCCATGATTGCATTTCTGAGTCTTGTCAGATAATCTGCTATTGGATCTGTCATAAAATATAAATGTTTAATTAATCGGGACTACCCCGACAATATTAAAAAAATAATCCGTTTGAAAAACGATTGAAGTAAAGTGAGTGATATTCTCTGTAAAGACAACTGCTGTCAGATGAATTTCCAATCTGCATCAGGTTACGGTGTGATTTGCATCAGATCAGCGTGTAACATGAGTCATTTCACCACGCAATATGCGTCAGATTGCAAAGCATTGTGCAACAGTCTGTCTGTCAACACAAAAGACATCAATCACTTTCTTGAATATCGATTTTACCAGCTTGCCTTCTTCACTCCGGGAATCAAACCTGCTGATGCCATCTCACGGAACTGGATACGAGAGAGACCGAACTGGCGGATATACCCTTTAGGACGGCCTGTAATCTTGCAACGGTTGTGAAGACGGATAGGGTTAGCATTCTTTGGAATGGCCTGGAGTTTACGAGCTGCCTCGTAAGCTTCAGCAGGATCCTCAGAAGTAGCGATGATCTTTTTCAGAGCTGCGCGCTTTTCAGCGTAACGAGCAACAAGCTTTGCACGCTTAATTTCGCGGGCTTTCATTGATTCTTTTGCCATATTCCTTAATCGTTTTTAGCGTTCTTGAATGGAAGACCGAAAGCCTTGAGCAGCGCAAGACCTTCTTCGTCAGTCGCAGCTGAAGTTACGAAGGTGATGTTCATACCCTGGATGCGGTCGATCTCATCGATATTAATCTCTGGGAAGATAATCTGCTCGGTAATACCCAAAGTGTAGTTACCGCGGCCATCGAGCTTGGTAGCGATACCCTTGAAGTCACGGATACGTGGAAGAGAAACGCGGATGAGCTTCTCAAGGAACTCATACATGCGCTCGCCACGCAATGTCACCATAACACCGATTGGCATCTTCTTACGAAGCTTGAAGTTTGCAATATCCTTCTTAGAATAGGTTGCAACAGCCTTCTGACCAGTGATTGCTGTGATTTCATTAACTGCTACGTCAACAATTTTCTTGTCCTGTGTAGCATCGCCGAGACCCTGATTGATCACAATCTTCTTCAAGACAGGAACCTGCATTGCCGAAGAATAGTTGAACTGCTTCTGAAGTGCAGGAGCAATGGTCTCCTTATATACTTTCTTTAACTGTGCTGTATCCATTACTTAATTTCCTCCCCTGACTTTTTAGCAATACGAATCACGTTCTTGCCTTCATGCTTGATGGCAACACGAGTGGCCTTGCCACTCTTTGGATCGATCAGACTCAGATTTGAAATATGAATAGAAGCCTCCTGCTTTACGATGCCTCCCTGAGGGTTCTTAGCTGAAGGCTTGGTGCTCTTTGAAACGAGGTTTACTCCCTCTACGATAGCACAATTCTTGCTAACTAACACCTTGAGCACTTTACCAGTCTTGCCCTTATCCCTTCCGGTAAGAACAACAACCTTATCGTCTTTTCTTATATGTAACTTACTCATTACTTACTTGTTTTATGATTAATTAAAGAACCTCAGGTGCTAAAGAAACGACCTTCATATTCACAGTGCGAAGCTCACGTGCAACTGGACCAAAGATACGGCTACCACGAAGTTCTCCTGCATTGTTAAGCAATACACAAGCGTTATCGTCGAAACGGATATAAGAACCATCTGCACGACGGATTTCCTTCTTTGTGCGAACGATCAAAGCCTTTGATACTGCACCCTTTTTCAAATCACTTGATGGGATGACGTTCTGGACAGCTACCACAATAACGTCACCGACACTGGCATAACGACGGCGGGTACCACCAAGAACACGGATACATTTAGCCTCACGTGCGCCGCTGTTATCACATACTGTAAGTTTTGATTCTGCCTGTATCATAATTACTTAGCTTTTTCAACAATTTGTACTAATCTCCATCTCTTTGTCTTAGACAGAGGACGAGTTTCTATGATCTGCACTGTATCACCTACATTTGCCTCATTCTTCTCGTCATGAGCATGGTATTTCTTTGTCTTCTGAACAAACTTACCATAAATAGGGTGCTTCTCTTTGAACTTAGATGCAATAACAATGGTTTTATCCATTTTGTTGCTGATGACAACACCCTGTCTTACTTTTCTTAAATTTCTTGTTTCCATCTGGACCATTATTATTTATTAAGTTCTCTCTGACGAAGTTCTGTTTCGATGCGCGCGATATCACGACGAGCTGCCTTAATCTGTGATGGATTCTCAAGAGGTGCAATTGAATGGTTCAGCTTCAACTGGTTGAGCTGTGCCTTTGCATTCTCCAACTTCTCTGCCAATGCATTGACATCGAGTTCTTTCAATTCTTTCATCTTCATAGTTTAAGCGTTTTTATCGAAATCACGTCTAACAACAAACTTTGTCTTTACAGGAAGTTTCTGTGCTGCAAGGCGGAGAGCCTCTTTAGCAATATCAAAAGAAACTCCTTCTACTTCGAAGAGGATACGACCCGGTGTAACCGGTGCCACCCATCCAGCAGGATCACCCTTACCTTTACCCATACGTACATCGGCTGGTTTACGAGTGATTGGCTTATCAGGGAATATACGGATCCAGACCTGACCCTGACGGTTCATATAGCGGTTTACGGCTACACGAGCTGCCTCAATCTGACGGCTGTTGATCCACTTCGGCTCAAGTGTCTTGATACCGAAAGAACCAAAAGCCAGCTGTGTACCTCTGTGCGCGTTGCCTTTATTGCCGCGTCCATCCTGAGGTCTTCTATATTTTACTCTTTTTGGCTGTAACATGATAGCTTCTACTTTTAACGGTTATTGTTTCTCTTACGATTACCGCGGCCATTACGACCATTAGAACGGCCACCATTCTGCTTCTCCTGAGTAAAGTTAGGTGTAAGTTCACGCTTACCGTAAACCTCACCACGGCAAATCCATACTTTAATACCCAGAAGGCCTACCTTTGTGAGGGCCTCAGTTGCACAGTAATCGATGTCTGCACGGAATGTATGCAAAGGAGTACGCCCCTCTTTGAACATTTCCTTACGGGCCATTTCAGCACCGTTCAGACGACCTGTAATTTGAACCTTGATACCTTCAGCACCTGCACGCATCGTGTTCTGAACAGCCATCTTGATGGCACGACGGTAAGAAATCTTACCCTCCACCTGGCGAGCGATGTTGTTGGCCACGATGTTAGCGTCGAGTTCAGGCTTCTTTACTTCAAATATATTGATTTGGATGTCTTTCTTATAGAGCTTTTTCAACTCTTCCTTAAGTTTGTCAACATCCTGACCACCTTTACCAATGACGATACCCGGACGGGCAGTACAAATAGTGATGGTGACGAGTTTCAACGTACGCTCGATGACGATACGAGAAACACTGGCCTTAGCCAGACGCTCGTTGAGATACTTACGGATTTTGCAATCCTCTACGAGATTATCTCCGAAGTTCTTGCCACCAAACCAATTTGAATCCCAACCACGGATAATACCAAGTCGGTTGCTTATTGGATTAACTTTCTGTCCCATTCTATTCTTATTTTTCGTCGTTAGTTTTGGCATCAACAAACAAAGTCACGTGATTTGAACGCTTGCGGATTCTGTAACCACGACCCTGTGGTGCAGGTCTCATACGTTTCATCGTAACACCTTCATCAACGAAGACTTTGCTGATATACAATTCACCGTCTTCAGCTTTGCGGTCATTCTTTGTCTCCCAGTTAGCAATTGCTGAGCGAAGTAATTTCTCAACGTCTGCAGCAGCCTGCTTTTTAGAGAACTTAAGTACTCCGAGGGCACGACTAACTTCCATACCACGAATCATGTCTACAACGTAGCGCATCTTGCGTGGAGAAGAAGGAACTCCCTTGAGCTTTGCGAAGTACAGATTTTTGCGAGCTTCCTTAATTTTCTCAGCTGCGATATGTTTTCTTGCTCCCATTATTATTCTTATTTGTTAAATGGATTAACCCCGCTTACTTCTTGTTATTACCAGAGTGACCACCGAAACGGCGTGTAGGTGCAAACTCTCCGAGCTTGTGACCAACCATATTCTCAGTAATGTAGACAGGGATAAATTTGTTTCCGTTATGAACTGCAACAGTGTGTCCCACAAAATCAGGGGAAATCATTGATGCTCTGGCCCAAGTCTTCACTACACTCGACTTACCACTCTCGTTCATAGCGAGAATCTTCTTCTCGAGCGATACGTTGATATATGGACCTTTTTTTAATGAACGACTCATAATTTACTCTTTATTTTTTGTTAGCTCTTTCGATAATATACTTGTTTGAAAGCTTCTTTGGTGCACGAGTCTTGAGACCCTTAGCGTAAAGACCCTTACGAGAACGTGGATGTCCACCACTCTGACGACCTTCACCACCACCCATCGGGTGATCAACAGGGTTCATAACAACACCACGGTTGTGTGGGCGACGACCCAACCAGCGAGAGCGACCAGCCTTACCAGACTGCTCCAATGCATGATCAGAGTTACCAACACTACCTACTGTAGCTTTACAAGCACTCAAAATCTGGCGAGTTTCACCAGAAGGGAGCTTAATAACACAATAACTGCCCTCACGAGAAGTCAACTGAGCAAAATTACCAGCCGAACGAACAAGCAAAGCACCCTGCCCCGGACGCAATTCAATGTTATGAATTACCGTACCGACAGGAATGTTTGCAAGTGGAAGAGCATTACCGATTTCAGGAGCAGCCTCTGCACCAGACATCAGTGTAGCACCTACCTGCAGTCCGTTAGGAGCAATAATGTAACGTTTTTCACCATCAGCGTAGAACAAAAGTGCAATGCGAGCAGATCTGTTAGGATCATACTCGATTGTCTTTACTACAGCTGGAACACCATCTTTCTCTCGCTTGAAGTCTATCAAACGATACTTCTGCTTATGGCCACCGCCAATGTAGCGAACGGTCATTTTACCGGTGTTGTTTCGACCACCGGTAGAACGTTTGCCGTAAACGAGAGACTTCTCTGGCACGGATGCAGTAATATCCTCGAACGTGCCAATAACCTTGTGTCTTTGTCCCGGTGTAACCGGGTTTAATTTACGTACTGCCATTTTTTATTTTAAATATTGCTGTAAAAATCAATTGTGTCGCCATCCTTTACAGTGACGATTGCCTTCTTGAACGCATTCTTCTGACCTTTAATGAGACCAGCCTTTGTATAACGGCTTGAACGCTTACCGGCATAGCGAAGTGTATTCACATCAACTACTGTAACATTATATAGGGCCTCGACTTCCTTCTTAATTTGGAGTTTATTAGCCTCTGGACGAACGATAAAGCCATACCGACTTGGGTTCTTCTCAGTAATCTTGGTTTGCTTCTCAGTAACCAATGGTTTAATGATAAATGCCATAATCTAATTCTCCTTTTTACTTGTTTAAGATTCCGTCAATAGCCTTAAGTGCACCTTCAGCAATCACAACAACATCTGCATTCAAAACTTTATACGAATTGAGCGATGTTGCTGTCATCACTTCTGCACCCTGAATATTACGAGCGGACAAATATACGTTTTTATTTACTTCTGGCAAAAGAACAAGTGTCTTCTTACCTTCGACTTTAATATTTTTTGTAAAATTTACAAATTCTTTAGTCTTAGGAGCCTCGAAATTAATGTCTTCTACTACAACAACAGCATTATCTTGAGCTTTGTAGGAGAGAGCTGATTTACGAGCAAGAACTTTTACTTTTTTGTTCAATTTGAAGTCATAATTACGTGGTTTAGGACCAAATACACGAGCACCACCTACCAATACAGGGGAGTTGATATCACCTCGACGTGCACCACCGCCACCTTTTTGGCGACCAAGTTTGCGAGTAGAACCACTCAGCTCGCTTCTTTCCTTTGTTTTTGCAGTACCTTGACGCTGTGCTGCAAGATACTGTTTAACATCAAGATAAAGCACGTGATCGTTAGGCTCAATTCCGAAGATAGCCTCATTGAGGTTTACCTTTCTTCCGGTCTCCTGACCGTTGATATTTAAAACGCTAACTTCCATTACTTTTTGATTAATACGGTTGAACCATTACATCCAGCAACAGATCCCTTTACAAGAAGGAGATTATGCTCTGGAATTACCTTTAACACTTGGAGATTCTGAGTAGTAACGCGATCACCACCCATCTGACCAGCCATACGCATGCCTTTGAAGACCTTTGCTGGATAAGAACAAGCACCGATAGAACCCGGCTTACGAGCTCGGTCATCCTGACCGTGAGTACTCTGACCTACACCACCGAAACCATGGCGCTTAACAACACCCTGGAAACCTTTACCTTTAGAAGTACCTACAATATCTACAAATTTAGCGTCAGCGAAAAGTTCAACAGTAATTGTATCACCGAGGTTATGCTCCTCATCGAACTTGAACTCGGCCAAGTGCTTCTTTGGTGTTGTGCCTGCCTTCTTGAAGGTTCCCATCATTGGCTTGGAAGTACGATTTTCCTTTGCCTCCTCGAAACCCAACTGAAGTGCTTTGTAACCATCTTTTTCTTCTGTCTTTACTTGGGTTACAACACAAGGACCTGCTTCGATAACAGTGCACGGTACATTCTTACCGTCGGCACTGAAAACGGATGTCATTCCGATTTTTTTTCCAATTAATCCTGGCATTTCAATAAAAATTTAATCGATTAATAATTTACTCTCTTTGAATTAGACTTTAATCTCAACCTCTACTCCTGATGGCAACTCAAGTTTCATCAGCGCATCAACAGTCTTTGCTGTAGAACTATAGATGTCAATAAGACGCTTGAAGTCTGACAACTGGAACTGTTCACGCGCTTTCTTGTTAACGAAAGTTGAACGGTTCACGGTGTAAATGCGCTTATGCGTTGGCAATGGGATAGGGCCACTGACAATAGCACCCGTAGCTTTTACAGCCTTCACGATTTTCTCAGCTGACTTGTCAACCAGCATATGGTCGTAAGATTTCAGCTTAATTCTGATTTTCTGACTCATTGTTTGTAATTTATAAAATTATTAATAAAATGAAGCAAAGAGGTACGCAGTTTAAGAGTCATTCGCTAAACAGCGCCTCTATGCTTTGTAGTTTTTCTCAATTAGAGAAGTTCTGCATGACCATGAACCTCTTCAAGCACAGCCTTAGCAATGCTGGTAGATAGTGCTGCATGGTGATCATACTCCATAGAAGAAGTTGCACGGCCAGAAGTGATAGTACGCAGAGCTGTTACATAACCGAACATTTCTGCCAATGGAACCATTGCCTTCACGATACGTGCACCGCTACGAGCTTCTTCCATACCCTGAACAAGACCGCGACGCTTATTCAAGTCTCCGATAACATCACCCATATTCTCTTCAGGAGTAACGACCTCTACTTTCATGATAGGCTCCATCAGAACAGGACCAGCCTTCGGACAAAGCACCTTGAATGCCTGATGAGCAACCAATTCAAATGACAACTGGTCAGAGTCAACCGGGTGGAAGCTACCATCTGTCAATGTCACTTTCATGCCTGTCATTGGGAAACCTCCGAGAACACCGTTGCTCAAGCAATCAGCAAAGCCTTTCTGAACAGAAGGTATGAATTCCTTAGGCACGTTACCACCTTTCACCTCATTGATGAACTGCAAGTCGCCTTCTGTGTAGTCTTCGTCCTTAGGAGCGATAGTTACATCAATACAAGCAAACTTACCACGACCACCAGACTGCTTCTTATAAGTTTCGCGGCTCTGTGCCGTACGAGTAATAGCCTCCTTATAATTAACCTGAGGTTTACCTTGATTACATTCTACCTTGAACTCACGCTTCAAACGGTCGATAATAATATCAAGGTGAAGCTCACCCATGCCGGAAATAATAGTCTGTCCACTCTGCTCATCTGTACGAACAGTAAAGGTTGGATCTTCCTCTGCAAGTTTAGCAAGACCGTTATCCATCTTGGCAACGTCAGCCTGACTCTTTGGTTCAACAGCAATAGAAATCACCGTATCAGGGAATGTCATGGACTCCAATACGATTGGATGATTCTCATCACAAAGTGTATCACCGGTACGAATATCCTTGAAACCAACTCCTGCTCCAATATCACCTGCATCGATAGAATCCATAGGTATCTCCTGCTTAGAGTTCATCTGGAACAGACGACTGATGCGCTCACGCTTACCAGAGCGTGGATTGTACACATAAGAACCTGCAGCAATCTTACCCGAATAAACACGGAAGAACACCAAACGGCCCATGAATGGATCAGTAGCAATTTTGAAAGCAAGTGCAGAAGTCGGAGCATCCTCTGAAGGTTTACGATCCTCTTCCTCGTCAGTATCAGGATTAGTACCTACGATATTCGGTGTATCAAGTGGTGAAGGCAGGAATGCACATACATAATCAAGAAGTGGTTGCACACCTTTATTCTTGTATGAAGAACCGAGCAACATCGGGCAGCACTCCATTGCTACGGTACCCTTACGGATAGCACGAAGCAACATCTCTTCTGAAATTTCCTTACCATCAAGGTAAAGTTCCATAACTTCATCATCAAAGTTTGCTGCACCCTCAACAAGTTTCTCACGCCATTCAGCAGCTTCATCAGCAAGGTCAGCAGGTATTTCTTCTACATCATACTCTGCGCCCATGGTCTCGTCATGCCACAAGATAGCCTTCATCTTAAGCAGGTCTACGACACCCTTGAAGTTTTCCTCTGCACCGATAGGTATCTGGATAGCAATAGGATTAGCACCCAAGATATCCTTCATCTGCTGAACCGTCTCAAAGAAGTTAGCTCCTGAACGGTCCATCTTGTTCACGTAACCGATACGTGGTACATTGTATTTATCAGCCTGACGCCATACGGTTTCTGACTGTGGCTGAACACCGTCAGCAGCAGAATAAGTAGCGACTGCACCATCAAGCACACGCAGAGAACGTTCAACTTCAGCTGTGAAGTCAACGTGTCCCGGAGTATCAATCAAGTTGATCTTATATGACTTGCCCTCGTAGTTCCAGTTACAAGTAGTGGCAGCAGAGGTAATTGTAATACCGCGCTCCTGCTCCTGAGCCATCCAGTCCATTGTAGCTGCACCATCATGAACCTCACCAATCTTGTGAGTCTTACCTGTATAGAACAGGATACGTTCTGATGTAGTAGTCTTACCAGCATCAATGTGGGCCATGATACCGATGTTACGAGTCAAATGTAAATCGCGATTTGCCATTTTCTTTTTACCTTTATTGATTAGAATCTGAAATGAGCGAATGCACGGTTAGCCTCTGCCATGCGGTGCATATCTTCCTTACGCTTGAATGCACCACCCTGATTGTTGTATGCATCCATAATCTCAGCAGCAAGCTTCTCTGCCATTGACTTTCCACCGCGTTTACGAGCGAAAGCAATCAAATTCTTCATTGAGATACTCTCCTTACGATCAGGACGGATTTCCGTAGGAACCTGGAAAGTAGCCCCACCGATACGGCGACTCTTTACCTCAACCTGAGGAGTGATGTTATCCAAAGCCTGTTTCCAGATTTCGAGTGCAGGCTTTTCTTCCTTAGCCATCTTCTCTTTCACTGCATCAAGAGCCTTGTAGAAAATCTCGTATGAAATGGTCTTCTTACCATCATACATCAAATGGTTCACGAACTTTGAAACCTTTTGGTCATTGTAAACCGGATCCGGAAGGATCACACGTTTCTTTGGTTTTGCTTTTCTCATTTTGTTTTGAAAAATAAATTCTGCTTGGGGTTGTTATTCATGTTCTTCAATATCCGCACCCGGACATTTACTCAACCTGCGTTCAACAATTCTCCAGCAAAACGTTTGAATAAAAAAATCTTTGGCCTTGTAATTTACTTCTTACCTGCCTTTGGACGCTTAGCACCATACTTCGAACGACGTTGTGTACGGTTTGCAACGCCTGCGGTATCAAGTGTACCACGAACGATGTGATAGCGTACACCAGGAAGGTCTTTCACACGACCACCACGAACAAGTACAATACTATGCTCCTGAAGGTTGTGACCTTCTCCAGGGATGTAAGAGTTTACTTCCTTCTGGTTTGTCAAACGAACACGAGCAACCTTACGCATTGCTGAGTTAGGCTTCTTAGGAGTCGTTGTGTAAACACGAACACAAACACCACGACGCTGTGGACAGTTGTCCAAAGCCGGAGACTTGCTCTTGTCTACGATGTCCTTTCTGCCTTTTCTTACTAACTGTGAAATTGTAGGCATAATTTTACTTTTTAATTTATATATTTTATTTTGTTTATTATCAACAGATTACGAACAGCGCTCAATAAAGCCTATTTCGGGCTGCAAAGGTACAAACAAATCTTCAAACTACCTAATTATAAAGACAACATAAAGTCTACATCTTATGCAAATTTGCAAGATATAGACTTTATTAACATTTATTTTGAATAAATAAAAACCTCCCCCCACTCACTTCCAAGGAGGAGAGTTCCGAACTGATAAGGTTTTATTTGCCAGTAGTTCTTTATGTCCTTTATATAACAGAACACTCAAAACAAGCAGACTTCGCTTATCATTCTCACATAAAACATACAAGATATAGTGTTGACATCCCATTCTAAGAACCCCATCGCAAGTTCATTCTCCCCTCCATTGGGAGGGGCAGGGGTAGGTATCAGCGGCTTCCCTACGACTCCGTTTCCGGCATCTTGAATGGTGTGGCTATTCGCTCTTGCTGCTCTGGAATTGTGATTTTTCCAAACTGCTGCTCGTAGTTATACAGGTTTTCCTGCAAAGCCTGAAGCAAACGCTTGGCATGTTCGGGGGCCATGACGACACGAGCACTGACCTCCGGCTTTGGCATCCCAGGCAACATTGTTGCAAAATCAAGCACAAAATCAGAACTTGAATGTGTTATCAAAGCCAGATTAGCATAGACACCTTTCGCTATTTCCGGTTTCAAATCTATTTGCAGACCCTGCTGCTGATTGTTATCATTTTCCATATATAATAATGTATATAAAAGATTATTGTTTAACTTATGGCAAAGATAAGAAAAAAACCTGAAACCACAAGATATATCTCATCTAAGAATAGATGACAAATATAGTCGCATTCCAATTCCATAAAATAAAACTTTAATCATGATTCACGCTGTTAAATGAGTTTTATTCTATAAACATTTTGTAAATTTGCACACAACAGTGGGATTGTTCTATGTCATGCAAATACATGAATACCATGGAAATTCTTAGGACTATATCCCGTCAACACAATGCAGGCAATTGCAATTTCGAATTAAAATTTGTAATTTTAAGGGTATGGAAATAGCTATCATTGGTGGTGGTGCTGCTGGATTCATGGCTGCTATCACAGCGCAAAAGACTGATCCGGCAAGCAAAGTAACTATCTTTGAACGGGCACAAAAAGTGCTGGCAAAGGTAGAAAAGACAGGTGGCGGACGCTGTAATGTCACTAACAGCTTTGCCACTATCACGGATATGAAGCAGGCTTATCCGCGTGGAGACAAGCTCATGAAACGACTGATGAAAACATTCAGCTATGAAGATACTTACAAATGGTTTGAGAAACATGGTGTTCCATTAGTGACACAGGAGGATGAATGCGTATTTCCAAAGGCACAAGATGCTCATGCTGTCATCGACTGCTTAGTGCGCCAGGCTCGCGAATTAGAAATAACGGTGTGTTGTAAACATCGACTCACAGACATCTGCCAGAAAGAAGATGGAAGTTTTGAACTTATGTTTGAGAATGCCTCTCATCGCAGTTTCCACCGCGTCATCGTGACAACAGGAGGATCGCCCCATGCCCGTGCTTTGGATTATCTTGCTCGTCTTGGACACAAAATAGAGCAACCCGTACCCTCACTCTTTACATTTAATATCACAGACCGTTCTTTCTGCAATCTGATGGGAACGGTTGCAGACCCTGTTGCGACGGCAATACCGGGCACAAAGATGCGTGCAGAAGGAGCATTGCTTGTGACCCATTGGGGCATGAGCGGTCCGGCTGTCTTGAAATTGTCGTCATATGCCGCCCGCTGGCTCGCAGAACACGACTACAAGTCTCCGCTTGCTGTCAGCTGGACAGGCAGACGGACACGGCAGGAAGTAGAAGAAGAACTCTTGCAATTGCAGACTATTAATCCGCGCAAGCAACTCGGTACACTGCATCCCTTTGGACTTCCTTCACGCTTATGGCTCTATATTTTGAACAAACTCGGTTTGAACACAGCAAAACCATGGGGAGAAATCGGCCGTAAGACACTGAACCGCTTGGTAGAGACGTTAGTCAACGACCAGTACACCATTGCGGGCAAAGGTTCTTTCCGTGAGGAGTTCGTGACTTGTGGCGGTGTAAGTCTTCAATCGGTCAATGTAAAAACGCTCGAAAGCAAAGTTTGTCCGGGTCTGTTCTTTGCAGGAGAAGTTTTGGATATCGATGGCATTACAGGAGGGTTCAACCTGCAAGCAGCGTGGACAACAGGAGTCGTGGCAGGGCTATCGGCTGCCAGTCATTGATAAAACAGACTCTTTTTGCAGGATATTAATAAACCATGAATAAAAGTAATACAAGTCATTTGATTTCTGTGGTCATACCCATATATAATGCAGAAGACACACTTCGCGAGTGTGTGCAAAGTGTTTTGAGACAATCTTATCCTGATTATGAATTGATTTTAGTTGACGATGGTAGCAGCGATAACAGTTCTACAATTTGCGATGAGTATGCAAATCTGGTGAATGCCACCATCATTCATCAACAGAACAAAGGTCGAACTGCTGCCAGACATAAAGGAGCAAAGAATGCAAAGGGGCGCATGGATAGCTTTTGTTGACTCTGACGACCAATTAGAACCACATGCCCTCGAAAAATTTTCAGAACGGATTGACGAGCAAACCGACATTATCTTCGGCAATGGGTCATCCTTGCCCATACCTGAAACCAAAACTATAGGAATTCAGAATTTCAGACACCTTGCAGTGCTTGGAGAAGGAACTATTGGCGTCCCATGGGGAAGTTTATTCCGAAAAGAATTGCTCACACCCTATATCTTCGATTTACCGAAAGAGTTAGAGATGGGTGAAGACTATATTTATTGGCTTAGAATGATTTTTACAACCGAGCGTCCAGTAGCTGTCATCAAGGAAAATCTCTATAGAAAAGGCATCGAACACACCAGCAACAACTTTCATTGGACAGCTGCATATTGCCAGATGCTCAATATCTTCCGCATGAACGCGATACCAGAGAAACAACAACCAGAGTTTCTTGCAAACACTGTCACAGACAGAATAACCAACCTATCAGCTGTTGCAGTATGCGAACCTCGCAGCAAATGGATACGTCATCCCTTTTATCTCGAACTTCGGACAGACATGAAGAAAACAGGAATCACATTCACCCCAAAACAATATATCTTCCTCTCTATCCTCAACCGAAGACTCAGACGGTTATATTACATACTGTCAAAACAAATACACAAATTCAGATAGAAACAGAAGCTTTGAGTTACAGTAGGAGAGAAATTAAGACCTATAAGTAAAAGAAGAGAACACCTAATATAAGTCATCTTCTTTAATACTCCATTTTATCGCCCTGCAATTTGCATCAAATCACCACGTATTTTGAGTCAAATCAGAGCGTGAGTTGAGTCAGGTTACATAATGAAATGACTTGAGTTACACCGTAAAAATAACGCATTCTATGCCCTACTCTACCATAAAGAGCATGTAAGAAAGGCTGAAATTGAAGGATTGTAAACAAAAAAGGCTGCGACATTTCTGTCACAGCCTTATATAGAGTAAAGAATATAAATCTTTTATTCTGTAACGACCTCACGCTCTGTGAAGTCGAGCACATTCTTGCGGTTAGCCTGCATGCGCTCATATTCTTCTTTCGAGCCTACAACTAATTTATCCCACTGGCGGAGACCTGTACCTGCAGGTATCAAGTGACCACAGATTACATTTTCCTTCATGCCTTCGAGACGATCCTGCTTACCGCGGATAGCAGCCTCGTTGAGTACCTTGGTTGTTTCCTGGAACGAAGCAGCACTCATGAAGCTCTTGGTTGCAAGAGCTGCGCGTGTGATACCCTGGAGAATCTGAGTTGAAGTTGCAGCAACGGCATCACGCACCTGAACCGGTTTCAAGTCGCGGCGCTTCAAGGAAGAGTTCTCATCGCGGAGTTTGCGGGCTGAAACAATCTGACCGGCCTTCAGAACCTCTGAATCACCAGCATCAGTTACCACCTTCTTACCCCAGATGCGGTCGTTCTCTTCAGCAAAGTCGAGCTTATCAACCATTTCCTGTTCAAGGAATGTCGTATCTCCCGGATCGTCAATGCGAACCTTACGCATCATCTGACGAACAATGATTTCGAAGTGTTTGTCGTTAATCTTCACACCCTGGAGACGGTAAACATCCTGAACTTCATTCACGATATACTCCTGAACGGCCGTAGGACCCTTGATAGCCAAGATGTCGCTCGGTGTGATAACACCATCAGAAAGTGGTGTACCGGCACGCACGGCATCATGCTCCTGTACAAGTATCTGCTTGGAAAGTGATACAAGATACTTCTTCTGGTCGCCGGTCTTAGAGGTAACGATAATCTCGCGGTTGCCACGTTTCACCTTGCCCATAGTTACCTCACCGTCGATTTCAGAAACAACTGCAGGATTAGATGGGTTGCGAGCTTCAAAGAGCTCGGTTACACGAGGAAGACCACCGGTGATATCGCCGGCACCACCAACGGCACGAGGAATCTTGACTAACGTTGTACCTGTTCTGACAGTAGCACCGTCTTCTACGACAACGTGACCACCTACAGGGAAATTATAGGTACCGATGACCTCGCCATTGGCACCGATAATGTCACAGGCTGGAAGCTTTGACTTATCCTTGGAATCGGTGATAATCTTTTCAGTCAGACCGGTTGTATCATCGGTTTCAGCATGGAACGTAACACCTTCAACAACATCTTTAAACTTCAATGTACCTGCATACTCAGATACGATGACAGCATTGAATGGGTCCCACTTAGCAATAAGGTCGCCCGGTTTTACGCGGTTGCCCTGCTTGAAGTAGAGTGAAGAACCATAAGGTACGTTGAGCGTACTCAATACGATCTCGGTGTTAGGATCTACGAAGCGTATTTCGGCCAACCGGCTCACAACCATCTGGCAGTCCTTGTCGTCATCATCCTTGAACGGAACCGTACGAAGTTCATCGAACTCAACCTTAGCTTCGTTCTTGGCAACAATGCTTGCATTGGCTGCAGCGTTACCAGCGACACCACCGGCGTGGAACGTACGGAGGGTCAACTGTGTACCCGGCTCACCAATAGCCTGTGCAGCAATGACACCGGCAGCCTCGCCAAGCTGTACCATACGGGCAGTAGCAAGATTGCGGCCATAGCATTTCATACATACGCCATGCTTGCTTTCACAGGTGAGCACCGAACGGATCTCAACCATTTCAATAGGAGATTCGTCGATAATCTTAGCCTTGTCCTCATTGATTTCCTCACCGGCACGAACGATGATTTCACCCGTTGTTGGGTGGATAACATCGTGAACAGATACACGGCCAAGAATACGTTCATAGAGTGAAGAGATAATCTCATCGCCATTCTTCAACGCACGGCATTCAAGACCACGCAGTGTACCACAGTCTTCCTCAGTGATAATCACATCATGGGATACGTCGACAAGACGACGAGTCAGATAACCTGCATCGGCTGTTTTCATAGCGGTATCGGCCAAACCCTTACGGGCACCGTGAGAAGAAATAAAGTATTCGAGCACAGACATACCTTCCTTGAAGTTAGAAAGGATAGGGTTCTCGATAATCTGCTGACCTTCAGCACCTGCCTTCTGTGGCTTAGCCATCAGACCACGCATACCGGAAAGCTGCTTAATCTGGTCCTTAGAACCACGGGCACCGGAGTCGAGCATCATATATACAGCGTTGAAACCCTGATCGGCCTCGGTCATCTGTTTCATCAAAATGTTACCAAGGTCATTGTTGACATGGGTCCATGCATCAATTACCTGATTGTAGCGCTCGGTATCTGTGATGAAACCCATTTCGTAGTTGGCTTTAATCTGATCAACTTCGGCCTGGCCCTTGCCAACAATCTTAGCTTTCTCCTCCGGGATAATAATATCATCGAGGTTGAAAGAAAGACCTGCAACGTAAGCCATACGATAACCCAAGTTCTTGATACCGTCAAGGAATGAACAGGCACGCGCCATACCGACCGCCTTGATTACATCAGAGATAATGCCACGCAAGGTTTTCTTTGAAATGACATCATTGAAGAAGCCTACTTCGTCGGGAATAATCTGATTGACAATGACACGACCAACAGAAGTTTCAACCATATGGCGAACAGGTTTGTCATCAACCAAATCTTCAACAATACACTTAATCTTGGCATGCAGATCGCAGCGACCTTCATTGTGGGCAATGATAGCCTCTTCCGGGCCATAGAATGTCAGACCTTCACCCTGTGCACCAGGACGCATCTTGGTGATATAGTAAAGACCAAGCACCATATCCTGAGAAGGAACCGTGATAGGAGCACCATTGGCTGGGTTCAGAATGTTGTGGCTCTGAAGCATCAGTATCTGTGCCTCAAGAACAGCCTCGTTGCTCAATGGAAGGTGAACAGCCATTTGGTCACCATCGAAGTCGGCATTAAACGCCGTACAAGCCAATGGATGAAGCTGGATAGCCTTGCCTTCAATAAGTTTTGGCTGGAAAGCCTGAATACCCAAACGGTGAAGTGTCGGTGCACGGTTCAACATGACAGGATGACCCTTCATCACGTTCTCAAGAATATCCCAGATAACCGGCTCACGACGGTCTACAATCTTCTTGGCACTCTTAACAGTTTTCACGATACCGCGCTCAATAAGCTTACGGATAATGAATGGTTTATACAGTTCGGCAGCCATGAGTTTAGGCAAACCACACTCGCCCATCTTCAATTCAGGACCTACAACGATAACTGAACGCGCTGAATAGTCAACACGTTTACCAAGGAGGTTCTGACGGAAACGTCCCTGCTTACCCTTCAAAGAGTCAGAGAGAGACTTCAACGGGCGGTTGCTTTCGCTCTTCACTGCTGAAGCCTTGCGAGAGTTGTCGAACAAAGAATCGACAGCTTCCTGGAGCATACGCTTCTCATTACGGAGGATTACTTCAGGAGCCTTGATTTCCATCAGTCGTTTCAAACGATTGTTACGAATGATGACACGACGATAGAGATCGTTCAAGTCAGAGGTAGCAAAACGGCCACCATCCAACGGAACAAGCGGACGAAGCTCTGGTGGAATAACAGGAACAATCTTCATGATCATCCACTCAGGCTTGTTGACTCCCTTCGATGCACGGAAAGCCTCTACAACCTGAAGGCGCTTCAATGCCTCGGTCTTGCGCTGCTGGCTGCCGTCATTGTTTGCACGGTCGCGCAATTCATAGCTAAGACCATCAAGGTCGATATCCATCAACAAATCATAGATAGCCTCGGCACCCATCTTGGCAACGAACTTATTAGGATCGCTGTCATCAAGATAGTCGTTGTTAGGATCTACCTGATTATCAAGAATATCGAAGTATTCATCTTCAGACAGAAGATCCATCTTGTGAGAACCATTCAGTTCTACACCGTCAGCATCCTTCTTGCCTTCCATAGCACCTGGTTTGATGACGATATACTTTTCGTAGTAAATGACAGCATCAAGCTTCTTGGTTGGCAGACCAAGCAGATAACCAATCTTGTTGGGCAATGAACGGAAATACCAGATATGTGCAACCGGCACAACGAGTTCTATATGACCAGAACGCTCACGACGTACTTTCTTCTCAGTCACTTCTACACCGCATCGGTCACAGACAATGCCTTTATAGCGAATACGCTTATACTTTCCACAGGCGCACTCATAGTCGCGTGTAGGACCAAAGATGCGTTCACAGAAAAGACCGTCGCGTTCAGGCTTGTATGTTCGATAATTTATGGTTTCAGGTTTGGTAACCTCACCATACGAATTTTCCAGGATTTCCTCCGGAGAGGCAAGTCCAAGGGTAATTTTCGTGAAATTATTCTTTACTTTTGAATCTTTCTTAAAAGCCATATTTATCTTTCAATTAGGGTGTTCACATTAATCGAGTTTGATGCTCAGACCAAGACCACGAAGTTCATGCAGTAATACGTTGAGTGACTCTGGAATACCAGGTGTCGGCATTGGGTCACCTTTCACGATAGCCTCGTAAGCCTTGCTACGTCCAACAGTATCATCTGACTTGATGGTCAGGATCTCTTGCAATACGTGGCTTGCACCAAAGGCCTCGATAGCCCAGACTTCCATTTCTCCGAAACGCTGACCGCCAAACTGTGCCTTACCACCAAGTGGCTGTTGTGTAATAAGTGAGTATGGGCCGATTGAACGGGCATGCATCTTATCCTCAACCATGTGGCCTAACTTCAAGAAGTAGGTGATACCTACAGTTGCCGGCTGGTCGAACTTCTCACCAGTTTCACCGTCATAGATATAGGTAGAACAGAGGTTAGGCAGGCCAGCCTTGTCAGTCCATTCCTTCAAGTCCTCCAACTTAGCACCATCGAAGATTGGTGTTGCAAACTTACATCCCAACTTCTGACCGGCAGCACCAAGGATAGCTTCGAAAATCTGTCCCAAGTTCATACGGGAAGGCACACCCATTGGGTTAAGTACCAAGTCTACAGGACGACCGTCTTCAAGGAACGGCATATCCTCTGTACGGACAACCTTTGAAACAATACCCTTGTTACCATGACGACCGGCAAGCTTGTCACCAACCTGTATCTTACGCTTCTTGGCAACATAGACCTTAGCCATCTGCAGAATACCAGAAGGAAGTTCATCGCCGATTGAAATAGCAAACTTCTTGCGCTTCATTTCAGCATCGAGCAGCTTATACTTGCGGATATAGTTCATGATGAGTTTCTGAATGAGTGCATTCGTGTGATCATCATCTGTCCAGTTATTACTCTGGATTCCATCAAACTCAAGGTTCTTCAATGTAGGAACAGTGAACTTGCTACCCTTGGTAATAATCTCAGCACCAGTGTAATCTTTCACACCTTGAGAAATCTTACCTTCAGTAAGCGTCATCAGTTTGTCTACAAGAATATCCTTCAAGTCATTGTTCTTTGCCTCATATTCTTCATCTATCTTTGCAAGGAGTATCTTATCCTGCTTCTTGGAATCGCGGGTCTTAACAGCACGAGAGAACAGTTTCTTGTCAATGACGACACCGCTCAAAGAAGGATTGGCCTTCAATGAAGAATCTTTCACATCGCCAGCCTTATCACCGAAGATTGCACGGAGCAACTTCTCTTCAGGAGAAGGATCGCTCTCTCCCTTTGGAGAAATCTTGCCAATGAGGATATCACCTGGTTCTACACGTGCACCAACACGGATTACACCATTATCATCGAGGTCTTTGGTTGCTTCCTCACTGACGTTTGGAATATCTGATGTGAATTCCTCAACACCACGCTTGGTCTCACGAACATCAAGAGAATATTCGTCTACGTGAACAGAGGTAAGTACATCTTCGCGCACCATACGCTCTGAAATAACGACAGCATCCTCGTAGTTGTAACCCTTCCAAGGGATATAGGCAACAAGCAAGTTGCGACCAAGTGCCAATTCACCATTCTCGGTAGCATAGCCTTCTGTCAGGATATCTCCTGCTTTGACACGCTGCCCCTTGTCACAGATAGGACGAAGGTCGATGGTCATATTCTGATTGGTACGACGGAACTTAGGAATACGATACTCCTTTAATGCAGGTTCGAAGCTGACAAACTCGTCTTCTTCTGTGCGGTCATAAAGAATGCGGATTGTCGTTGCATCAACATATTCAATAACACCGTCACCTTCAGCAGTAATCATTGTACGTGAATCCTCACACACTTGCTTCTCAAGACCAGTACCTACGATAGGAGCATCATTGTGAATCAATGGCACAGCCTGGCGCATCATGTTACATCCCATCAATGCACGGTGACCGTCATCATGCTCCAAGAATGGAATCAAGGAAGCTGAAACAGAAGCAATCTGCTGTGGTGAAACGTCTACCAAATCAACCTGATCGGGAGTTACTACCGGGTAGTCTGCATCCTGACGACACTTTACCGTATCTCTCTGGAAGGCACCATCTACAGAAAGAGGTGCATTTCCTTGACCGATAATCTTGTCTTCTTCCTCTTCTGCTGTCAGATAAACGACATCCTTGTTATCCATGTCTACTTTTGCATTGTTAACCTTACGATAAGGTGTAACGATGAAACCGAGATCATTGATCTTTGCATAGATACAGAGGGAAGATATCAAACCGATATTTGGCCCTTCAGGGCTCTCAATTGGACAGAGACGACCATAGTGAGTATAGTGTACGTCGCGAACCTCGAAACCTGCACGCTCACGTGACAGACCACCAGGGCCAAGAGCAGACAGACGACGCTTGTGAGTAACCTCAGCAAGTGGGTTTGTCTGATCCATGAACTGGCTCAACGGATTGGTTCCAAAGAACGAGTTGATAACGCTTGAGATAGTCTTCGCATTAATAAGGTCAGTCGGAGTGAACACTTCATTGTCACGAACGTTCATACGCTCACGAATAGTGCGGCTCATACGTGCCAGACCAATGGCAAATTGATTGGCAAGCTGTTCTCCTACTGTGCGCACACGGCGGTTACTCAAGTGGTCGATATCATCAACAGTGGCATTGGAATTAACCAACTGGATGAGATATTTTATGATTTCAATAACATCGTCTTTAGTCAACACACGGGTATCCATGTCTGTGTCGAGTCCCAACTTCTTATTGATACGGTAACGTCCTACCTCACCGAGGTCATAACGCTTATCCGAGAAGAACAGGTTCTGGAAGACTTCACGTGCACTGGCATCATCTGCAGGATCTGCGTTGCGCAACTGACGATAGATGTAGTTGACGGCTTCTTTCTCTGAGTTGCTGGGATCCTTTGATAGTGTATTGAAAATAATGGTGTACTTATTGGCTGCCTCTGCGTCTTTATGAAGCAGGATTGTTGAAGCACCACTTTCGAGAATCTCGTCGATATTATCTTCGGTCAACTCGGTTTCGCGCTCCATGATGACTTCGTTACGCTCAATAGATACAACTTCACCCGTATCCTCATCTACGAAGTCCTCATTCCAGCTCTTCAACACGCGCGCTGCCAACTTACGACCGATAGCAGCCTTCATGTTCTTCTTGTTGACCTTCAACTCTTCAGCAAGGTCAAAAATCTGCAAGATATCTTTATCCTGCTCATAGCCCATTGCACGAAGAAGGGTTGTTACCGGCAGCTTCTTCTTACGGTCGATATAGGCATACATGACATTATTGATGTCTGTAGCAAATTCAATCCATGACCCCTTGAAAGGGATGATACGTGCACTATAAAGAACAGTTCCATTGGCATGGATGCCTTGCCCGAAGAACACACCTGGTGAACGGTGCAACTGTGAAACAACAACACGCTCGGCACCATTGATGACAAATGTACCATTGGAGGTCATATAAGGAATTGTTCCCAAGAAAACATCCTGAATGAATGTACCGAAATCCTCATGATCAGGATCGGTGCAATACAGTTTCATCTTAGCCTTTAAAGGTACACTATAAGTCAAGCCACGCTCGAGACACTCATCAATAGAGTAACGAGGCGGGTCAATATAGTAATCCAAGAACTCAAGAACGAAATTGTTACGCGTATCGGTGATAGGGAAGTTCTCTGCGAACACCTTATAAAGACCGTCGTTCTTGCGTTCCTCAGGCGGAGTATCCAACTGTAAGAAGTCACGGAAAGACTTCAGCTGCACATCGAGAAAATCTGGATATGGCAGCGGATTATGCACGCTGGCAAAATTTACTCTGTTATCAACAACTTTTGTCATATATTAATATTTAATTGGCCCAACCGGGCTAATAAGCTTCATCAGCCTAATCAGGCTAATTATGTATAAAAGACACAAAAAGGTTAGGACCAACCTACTTGGAAGATCCTAACCGTATTTAAAGAAAAACTGTAATTCTGAATTACTTCAGCTCTACCTTGGCACCAGCCTCTTCGATAACCTTCTTCAGGTTCTCAGCCTCGTCCTTAGCAACGCCTTCCTTAATTGTAGAAGGAGCACCATCTACGAGATCCTTAGCTTCTTTCAGACCAAGACCGCAAGCTTCCTTAACAGCCTTCACAACCTGAAGCTTTGTAGCACCAACTTCAGCGAGGACTACGTCGAATGAAGACTTCTCCTCTGCTGCAGCTGCACCACCAGCAGCAGGACCAGCAGCTACAGCAACAGCTGCAGCGGCAGGCTCAATACCATACTCGTCCTTCAGGACTGTTGCCAACTCATTTACTTCCTTAACAGTAAGATTTACTAATTCTTCTGCAATAGCTTTAATGTCTGCCATTTTATTCTAAAATTTAATTGTTCTTGTTAAAATTATGTTTTTGACTCTATAATTGAATGCTGTTCAACTATTATTCAGGACGCTCGCCTAAAGTCTTGAGCACACCATGGATGGTGTTTGCGCCTGACTGAAGAGCAGAAACAACGTTCTTTGCAGGAGACTGCAACAGAGAAACGATCTCTGCGATAACCTCGTTCTTGCTCTTGAGGGCTGCAAGTTCTGCAAGCTTATCAGCACCAACATAGATGCTTTCCTCTGCATATGCAGCCTTGAGTGCAGGAATTCCTTCCTTTTCGTATTCCTTCAGCAACTTGGCTGGAACATTAGCTGTTGTCGTAAACATAACAGCTGTAGTACCTTTCAGTGTGCCATATAAAGGTTCAAAATCAATATCCGAAGCCTCGAAAGCCTTGTGCAGAAGTTTGTTCTTCACAACGACCATCTTGATTTCGCTCTTGAAGCACTTGCGGCGAAGTGTACTCGTAGCCTCTGCATTCAGTCCGGTAAGGTCTACCAGATAGAAATGAGGATACTCTTTCAGCTTCTCGCCAAGTTCAACGATAATAGTATCTTTTACTTCTTTCTTCATTGTACAAAACTTTTAGAGTTATTCAACTGATTTAGGATCAATTTTGATACCCTTACTCATAGTGCTTGAAATAAAGATACTCTTGATATATGTACCTTTAGCAGCAGCAGGCTTCAATTTGATAACCGTCTGGATAAATTCCTTCGCGTTACCGAAAATCTGCTCAGGGGTCATTGATACCTTACCGATTGAGGTATGGATAATACCAGCCTTATCAACCTTAAAGTCAATCTTACCCTGTTTAACTTCCTTTACTGCCTTGGCAACATCCATTGTTACAGTACCACTCTTGGGGTTTGGCATCAAACCACGAGGACCGAGTACACGGCCTAAAGGTCCAATCTTACCCATGCAAGACGGCATAGTGATGATGACGTCAATGTCGGTCCAACCACCTTTGATTTTCTCAACATATTCATCAAGACCAGCATAATCAGCACCAGCTTCCTTTGCGGCAGCTTCCTGATCAGGAGTACAGAGTGCAAGCACACGAACAGTCTTACCAGTTCCGTTAGGCAGTGAAACGACACCGCGAACCATCTGGTTAGCCTTACGTGGGTCAACGCCCAGACGTACATCAATATCCAGAGACGCATCAAACTTTGTTGTGGTAATTTCCTTAACAAGCTCTGCAGCCTCTTTCAATGTGTATGCCTTCCCTGCTTCAACCTTATCAGCTACTGATTTTTGATTTTTTGTCAGTTTACTCATTTTCTTAATTGAAGTTTTAAATTATTTACCAGGGAAGTCCCCTTTTACAGTAATACCCATACTACGAGCAGTACCGGCAATCAGCTTCATGGCCGACTCAATTGTAAAGCAGTTGAGGTCATTCATCTTATCTTCAGCAATAGCCTTAATTTGTTCCCAGGTTACACTGGCAACCTTCTGACGGTTAGGCTGTGCAGAAGCAGTCTTAATCTTGGCAGCCTCTTTCAGCTGAACAGCTGCAGGAGGAGTCTTGATAATGAAGCTAAATGACTTATCTGTATAGTATGTGATAACAACAGGTAGGATTTTACCTGCCTTATCCTGGGTACGGGCGTTGAACTCTTTGCAGAATCCCATAATATTGATACCCTTAGAACCCAATGCAGGGCCTACTGGAGGTGAAGGATTCGCAGCGCCACCCTTAATCTGTAATTTGATTAAACCAGCAACTTCTTTAGCCATTTTCTTTGTTAATATTAAAAATTGATTTTTATAAAAGGTCAGTCTCTTCCGTAACGAAGCTTAACTTTCCTTTTCTACTTGCATAAAACTTAACTCTAACGGAGTCTTACGTCCGAAGATCTTGACCATCACTTTCAGTTTGTGTTTCTCGGCATTAACCTCTTCGATTACACCGCTGAAACCACTGAATGGGCCGTCTGTCACTTTCACCGTCTCATCTACAACATATGGGATATCAACTGTATCCTCAATTTCTGTAACTTCGGCAGTTCCCAACATTCTGTTAATTTCAGACTGTGGGACAGGTGAGGGCTCATCCAAACCTCCAAGGAAACCTAAACAGTTAGGCATGAAGCGCAAAGTGTGCGCAACATCACCAACCAGGTTAGCCTCAACAAAGATGTAGCCTGGAAGAGAAATCTTTTCCTTTACCACTCTTTTGCCATTACGCAAGGAAGCATGTTTCTCCACCGGTATCAGAACCTGAGAGACATGCGTACTCAGCAACTCATTATGCTTCAATTCGGCTTCGATATATTCTTTCAGCTTAGCCTCTTTTCCGCTAACGGCGCGCAGTACATACCATTTGTTTCCTGTTTCAGCCATTTCCCGAAAATTAATTTGGATAAATTGTACTCATCACGAACCTGAACAAACTGTCCATCGCGAACACTACCAGTGCAATGACAAGGGAAGCAGATAATACAACCATTGCACTGTGGGTCAGTTCGGCACGTGTTGGCCAAGTAGTCTTATGCGCAAGCTCATCATAGCAAGCTTTGCAATAATTTACTATCTTTTCAAACATATTATCTTCTATTTAGCACGGGAAGCAGGACTCGAACCCACGACCCTCGGTTTTGGAGACCGATGCTCTACCAACTGAGCTATTCCCGTAAGTGAGTTTCCGCTACAACAAGTAACGGAAACTCTTATTTCATAATGACTTCAGTCTTGATTACTTAACGTCATCAAGGATTGCGGTAATCTGACCAGAACCTACCGTACGACCACCCTCACGGATAGCAAAACGGAGACCTTCGTTCAGAGCAACCTTGTAGATCAATTCAACCTCAATCTCAACGTTATCACCAGGCATAACCATTTCAACGCCTTCTGGCAACTTGATTTCACCGGTACAGTCCATTGTACGGAGGTAGAACTGAGGACGATACTTGTTACCGAATGGAGTATGACGGCCACCTTCTTCTTTCTTCAATACATAGATAGAAGCCTTGAAGTGATCGTGAGGAGTAATAGCACCCGGGTGCACAACTACCATACCACGCTTAACTTCAGCCTTGTCAATACCACGGAGCAACAAACCTACGTTGTCACCAGCCTGACCTTCAGCAAGGTTCTTGCGGAACATCTCTACACCTGTGATGACAGACTTCTTATCTTCACCAAGACCGAGGAGCTGAACTTCATCACCTACCTTGCAGACACCGGTTTCGATACGACCTGTAGCAACAGTACCACGGCCTGTGATTGAGAATACATCCTCAACTGGCATCAAGAATGGCTTATCAACCTCACGTACTGGTTCCTGGATCCACTCATCAACAGTATCCATCAACTTCATTACTGAGTCAACCCACTTTTCAACGCCGTTCAAAGCACCAAGTGCAGAACCACGGATGATAGGAGTATCCTCTTCGTAACCATACTGCTCGAGGATTTCGCGAACTTCCATTTCAACAAGGTCAAGCATTTCCTCGTCATCAACCATATCACACTTGTTCAAGAATACAACCAAGCGAGGTACGTTTACCTGACGAGCCAAAAGCACGTGCTCACGTGTCTGTGGCATAGGACCATCAGTTGCAGCAACTACCAAGATAGCACCGTCCATCTGAGCAGCACCTGTTACCATGTTCTTCACATAGTCAGCGTGACCCGGGCAGTCTACGTGTGCGTAGTGACGCTTAGCTGTTTCATATTCAATGTGAGCAGAGTTAATGGTGATACCACGCTCTTTCTCTTCGGGAGCATTGTCAATCTGATCGAAAGACTTAACATCCTCTGAACCGAAGCCCTTCTCATGAAGAACCTTTGAAATTGCTGCAGTAAGAGTTGTCTTACCGTGGTCAACGTGACCGATTGTACCAATGTTTACATGGGGTTTGGTACGTACGAATTCTTCTTTAGCCATAGCTTTTCTTTGTTTTATTTATATAAATGTATAATCAATATTTTGTTTTTTCAATATCTATAAAAAATAGAAACCGAAAAGAGCTGTAACTGAGAGTTGAACTCAGGACCTCTTCCTTACCAAGGAAGTGCTCTACCACTGAGCTATTACAGCGTCGGATTGAGAGCGGAAAACGGGGCTCAAACCCGCGACCCCCAGCTTGGAAGGCTAGTGCTCTATCAACTGAGCTATTTCCGCAAAAACTCCTTTCGGATGTGGGTGGTGATGGATTCGAACCACCGAAGGCATCGCCAGCAGATTTACAGTCTGCCCCATTTGGCCACTCTGGTAACCACCCATGTTATACTTGTCATAAACAGAAGCCTTTTCAGACCATCCGTTGAGCCTCTTGTCGGATTCGAACCAACGACCCCGAGATTACAAATCACGTGCTCTGGCCAACTGAGCTAAAGAGGCAAATCCTTGCAGCCGACTACGACTATAATAGGACGTGTTGTAAAACGGCTGCAAAGATACTGTTTATTTTTCTAATCTCCAAAACTTTTAATCAGTTTTTTCAATGATTGCGGATTTTTTCCTTGAACTTAGTCAACTGCACCTTCATTGAATCAACAGCTTCATCAATTCCCTCCTCAAACGTGTCGCAAGTTTTCTCTACAAAGAGCTTCTGGCCTGGCACAGAAACCGTGACACAAGTTTCTTTATTAAGGGCGGTGGCAGGTTTGACTACCTTTAGTTGCACCTCTACTTTCTGTATATCTTCGTAAGTTTTCTCCAACTTGGCGATTTTCTTTTCGATAAACGCCTGTAACTTCTCGGTAGCGTCGAAATGAATCGACTGAATTTTCAGTTCCATAGTTAACTCCGTTTTAAAGGTTAAGCCCTTGGATGGGCAATAGAATATTCACGTTTAAGCTGCTCAAATGTTGTGTGGGTGTAGATTTCTGTCGTCGACAGACTTTCATGCCCGAGCAACTTCTTTACACTTTCAATTCCTGCCTTATGATTGAGCATCGCTGTTGCAAACGTATGACGCAACACATGTGGTGAGCGTTTCTTCAGCGTACACACCTTAGAGAGACTTTTCTTCACCCGTTCTCTCACCAAACTTGCAGACATTCGCTGTCCCTCATCGGTAACAAACAAAGCTTCTGACAACCGACCAACCTCGCGGTCTCTGGACTCCATGTAATCACGAAGCGTGGTGCAAAGCTCTTCACCAAAGGGAATAACGCGCTGTTTATTTCCCTTGCCCGTTACTTTCAACTGGTATCCCGCAAAGTCAACCATTTTGTCATCAAGTCCCGTCAGTTCCGAAAGCCGAATACCGGTTTCATAGAAAGTCATGATAATCGCACGGTCACGTACGTCTTCAAAACTTCTTGTCCAGTATTCCCGCTCAAGCAGCCTGTCCATCTCCTTTTCTTTCAGGAATTGAGGCAGAGGCTTACCCTTTTTCGGTCCCGTGATGCCGTGAACCGGATCCTTATCCACAAGCTTTCTTGACAATGTAAAACGATAAAAGGAACGCAACGCACTCAATCGCCTATTGATTGATGCAGCATTGTTTCCTTCATCCATCATGCGCTCCATCCAGTTGCGAACAACATCCGAGTCTACCGACTCCCAAGATACCGGATTTTTCAAGTCTCTAAAGAACTTCTCAAAAGACCGAAGGTCATCCCCGTAGTTCTTTACCGTCAGTTCGGAGCGGTTACGCTCAAACCTAAGATAGTCGAGAAACTTGTCAATCATCATAAACGCGCTGCTAACATCTACATGTTTATGGCAACGAATTTACGGAATTAAATTCAAACTACCAAATTTTTAACGAGTTTTTATTCCTCGTTTGTGCGCAACTTCTGTACGTAGATAGCGTGTTCCATCTTGAGTCTCTTCAAAACAGAAGGCTTGTTGTACTGCTGACGAGCACGAAGCTCCTTAACAACACCTGTCTTTTCGAATTTTCTCTTGAATTTCTTGAGAGCTCTTTCGATGTTCTCACCATCTTTTACTGGTACAATAATCATGTTTTTTGTTTTTATTAAATTGTTTATATGAAACTCATCTTCAAGTGGTTACGACCCATCGAGAGCCAACAATCCACTATAAGCGGATGCAAAATTACATCTTATTTCCTGAACTTCCAAATATTTTCCCGTTTTTCTTTGGAAACTATAGAGATTTCTACTTATAAAATAAGGCAAAAAAGTGTCATTGAAATGTACTTTTATAAATAGGCTATAAGGGCTATTGCGCACGATCGTTAAATGTGTATTTTCCATTCGATTACGCACAAAGCCCATATACCTTAATTTCCACTTGGTTTAGTATTCCAAACAAGAAGCGTCAGAATGACAGACAGGAATGCTGCGCCAATCCAAAAATAGTTGATATAGGTAAAATCATAGACTTCGGTTCCGTTTACCAAATGTTTGTGTCCCTCTATCAGCCATCCGCTCATGATATCCTGAACGCCTGCTCCGATATAACTTGCTACACCGACAACACCAAGCGCTGCACCTGCTGCATTCTTAGGTGCAATGTCGACAGCCATCAATCCTCCAAGGAAACAAATCAGTACACCGATACCCAGACCAAAGAGTACCATGGCAATGACATCTATAACGAAATGCACGCCAGGCACAAGCAGAAAGAGGCATAAGGCTACGACATTCAGCAGTCCGAAAACCAATGCAGGAACATTTCGAGATCCCTTAAAGAACTTATCAGAGATAAGTCCAGAAAGAATAGTTCCAACTATACCGCATACAGAGCTAATAGAAATAATAAAGCTGGCATCCAGTGTTGAATAGCCTTTCATCGTTTCAAGATAGAAAATACCCCAGCTGTTGACGGCATATCGACTGATGTACATGAAGGCAGAGCCTAAAGCCAAAATCCAGATTGCAGGATTACGTAAAACAGCCTTTTGCGCTTTATTGAAATCAGTATTTTCTTTCTGTTTATTCAAGTTCTGCTGTTCTAACAAATAACCATACTTCTGCGGCGTATCTTTCATACCTATTTGCATCACAACAAAATATGCGATACCTATCACGCCTGCACCAACCAATGCGTAACGCCAGCCAAACTGCGTTGCAATGATTGCTATGGTAATAAAAGTTATTGCCTCGCCAATGTTATGGCTGGCACTCCAAAAACCATAGTAAGTACCTCGGTTACTACTATCAAACCATCTTGACAGAGAGACTACACCCGAAGCGGCCCCCATAGATTGGAAGAATCCATTGATACCCCAGAACAGCGCGAAAAGGAAAAAAGAGTCAGTAAAGCCAAGGATGAGGTTAACCAATGCCGACACCAACAATCCCGTTGCCATCAATCGCTTCACATTACTTCTGTCCGCAATAAAACCGTTGCATAGCTTACCAATGGCATAAGTGAAGAAAAGGCAGGAGCCAATAATGCCTATCTGTGTTTCTGACAAAAAGCCTTCCTCTACCATTGGTTTGCGGATGACATTCATGCTGAGTCGGCAAACATAATAGACTCCATAGCCCAACGTTGCAGTGAGAAAGGATATGATGCGGACACGCTTAAACCTTTCTTTATCCGTCTCGGGCTTGTCGGCCGGAGACGGGATTTTATAAAATGAAAGTACTCTGTCAAGAAGCTCCATCAGTCGTGCAGTTTACGTGAACGTAGGTATTCAATCAGATACTGTGGACGGTCGGTCTGAATAATTCGTGCACCAAGTTTATCGATAAGGTAGCCATATCCTTTATCGGGATTTTCCAAAGACATGTCATCGTCATGTCCACCTGCCATTGTGTCCCAAAGAGTATTATACCAGATGAGTGCCTTTCCCTTGAGTTTTACCGGTAAGGACAGTGGAATAGTATTTGTATCCTTCTTAAATAAAAGTTCAAAAGCAACCGGATGCATATCACTGATAAACTTTTCAATCTGCTCAACTGCGTTTGGTTTATCAAGGTCAACAATGGGCATATAAATCACATCCTTAAGGTAATCGCCATATTGCTTTTTTACTTCCTCGGCAGATTTGGTGCCCTTCATAACGATTTGTTTCGTTGTACCCGTTTCCTGCATTAATTTATACACTTGATCAAAGTATCTGTCGGCCTTGTCAAGATTTAGCATCACTTTCCCTTTGGCATGCAGCAACGCCTCCTTCAATGTCGGCACACGATGAATTGTACGAATGTTGCAGCCATTTTTCAAGTGCAAGGTCTTGATATAAGCCAATGTCGTGTCTGCAATGAGGCCCTTTCCCGTAGTTGTCCTATCAAGTTTAGGGTCGTGCATGAGGATAAGCTGTCCGTCTTTTGTACGTTGCACATCTATCTCAACGATGTCAACTCCCATTTTTGCCGCATTATCAATGGCTTCGAGCGAGTTTTCGCAGAAATTGCGCCAATCGCCACGGTGTGAAGCAACAATTACAGAGCGATTATCTCTGTTGAGTAGTTTCTCTCTGATTAAATTTGCACGGTTTTCGGCTGCCGTGCTGAAAACAGCGACTGCCGAGAAAACGAGCAATAAGAATTTCTTTTGCATGTGAATTGAGGTTATAAGTTAAGGAATTATTGATTTCTGCCTGATGGTCTCTTGCTACCACCTATTAATCTTTATCAGATATTTCTTTAATAGCATAGGGTTGTCACTGAAGATAATATCTGCTCCATGGTCGATTAGCCACCCGTAGCTGTTGTCGGGATTGGTAACCGCCATCTCGTCGTCGTGCCCTGCGTTAAACGTATCCCATAACGAGTTAAGCCAAATACGATAGCCGGCCCTCTTGCACTCAGGGATTTTCTTGAGAATATGGAAATCCTCGCGCGTGAAAGAGAAACTCATCACAGGCGACGAATAGTTCTTGATAAAGTCTTCCAATCTTTTATTATCCGCGTCGCCCCCTTTGCAAACAAGCACGGGCATGAGCATGAGGCCGTTCAGGCTTTCTCCATAATTTCTTCTTGTCACCTCGCTGCTGTCAGTTGTCCGCAAGACAATCTGCCGTTCGCAACCATGCTTCTTCGCAAGTTCTGCCACTTGCTTTCCGTAAGGTTTCCATTTGTCTACTTGAATAAGTATCTTATCCTTTGCGAGCCGTAGTATCTCCTCGAAGGTCGGTATCTTTTGGCGGGTCTTCACACCAATGGGAGTTAACAGGTTAAGCTTCCGGAGCTCATCCATCGTGTGGTCGGCCACCTTTCCAGAGCCTGTTGTCGTGCGGTCGAGGGTGTCATCGTGCATAATGACCAACACGCCGTCTTTTGTCATCTGGAGATCCACCTCGATACCGTCGAGATCTTCGTCAATACAATCTTGGAATGCTTGAACAGAATTCTCCGCCGAGTTACGCCAATTGCCACGATGGGCGAAAATCATCACATGTTTCGACTTGCCTTTATCGTGCATGTATTGAAGCAGCGTATCAACCCTGCATGTCTGTCCCACTGTCGCTGACGGCGTTGTCATAAGAAACAGTGCGACAATGCTTTTCTTAAAAATTTTCATAAGCTTTCTTATTGATGAATTGATTATGTCCCAAAGCAAACATTGGCCAGCTTGCCTTGGAACTTTTTATATTAATCAAAGTTAGTACTATCCGTCCAGCCCGGATTTTGTGTCAGCATACCACCAGTCAGTACCCGCTCACTTGCTGGGATAGGCCATAAATAGTCGCGGTTTTCCTCCCAAGTGATGGCGATGTTGCTCAGGGCATGTATGTTCCCCGATGTATTATTGGTAAGCATGATATCCTTGCCTATTTTGAACGCCGCCCCTTTGAAATTTCCCTTGGTTGTAGTGTATAGCAACACATCAGCCTTTCCATCTCCATTCATGTCATATTCGCCCGGACCGGGGAAGTAACAACCTTCGAATTCCTTGGTCAATTGTTGCCCTTCTTTCCAACGGAAGATATCCCACAAGCGGAATCCTTCCAATGCAAGCTCCACGGTACGCTCGCGTCTTATCTCCAAGATGACACCGGTGTTCGCACTTCTTGTGACATTCGGATAATATTGCAAGAGCAGATTGTCCGGATTGGAATTGGATACCGCCATATTCAAATGAGGCATACCGACTCTATCCCTTATTCTATTGATTGATTTATCCAAACCAGCCTGTGTCAAAGTGCCGAGTTCAGCCTTTGCCTCAGCAAAATTCAGATAAACTTCGGCTGCTCTAAAAAGCGGATAATCCGTGATGGCTTTGAGTGAACCATCATAGGGCGAAGCATTCACATATTTTATCGGTCGGTAACCTGTTAAAGCACTGAGGTCATTAGCCGTCTCCTTCGTTGCCCCCACCTGAATATATCCGGGACAAAGTACGGTCTGTGCCATGCGCGGGTCCCTGTTTCGGGTTTCTGCTGCATAGTCCATCGTCCTCCAGCCTACCTGATCCTCGAAACGTGTTCCGTCAGCCATCAAATAATGATTCATAAATCGCTTTGTAAAGCTTTGGCGATAGATGATGATGTTGAAAGGAATGCTGTGGCGCACATTTGCAGTATTGCTATGTCTTTTTGCCAGTATAATTTCATCACCGACAGCATCAATGCTATTGAACAATGTCCGATAGGGTTCGGCCCCATTGGTATAGAGCCTATAGCCACTATTATCAATGAATTGCTCTCCGGCGACTACAGCTTGTTTTAAGTATTTCTCAGCATCGTTCATGCCACGGTATTTGCGGAATGTTCCTTCATAGAGAGCCACACGACTCTTCAGTGCCAAAGCTGTCCATTTGGTTACACGCACCTGATCTTTCTTTGTTGGGAGCATTCCAATGGCTTTGTCTAAATCCTGCATCACTGAATCCATGATGATTTCCCTGTCTTGACGTGGCTTAGCGAGCAACTTGTCATCATTAGAGTTCAATACTTGATCATACCATGGAACATCACCATAGCGTTTCACCTTATCAAAATAGAAATAGGCACGGAAGAAATAGGCTACCCCATCATACTGCTTTCTTACATGCTCGTCAGGACATTGATTGGAGTGCTGGAGATAATAGTTGATATCTCTCAAGCGTTCCCAAGTCCATCCGTTTTCGCTTGCGGCACTGCGTTGTCCCATCAGTGTCTCACCCAATTCAGAACTGATATTGTCATCGGCATTCTGTTTGGCAAGGTCGTCAACATCGGGAAACAAGCTATAAAAATGGTTTGTCCACAACTCGAGCTGCGGCCCGTTCTTGAAATACGTTTTCGGACTAAGTGTATCTTCTGGAGCCAAATCCAAGTTACAAGAAGAAAAAACGAACAAGCCCAATAAAGTCAGGCTACTGAAAAGATTATTTTTATTCATGATGATACAAGTTTAAAAAGTTATGTCTGCTCCTACAGATATGGATTTAGAGAATCCGTAACCCACACCAGACTTACTTTGGTAGGTAGAAGTACTGTTCACCAGTTCAGGGTCAACAGCCTTTGTATATTTCTTCATCGGTGACCAATAGAACAAGTTCTCACAAGCCACGTAGACTCTTGCCTTCTTTAATATTTTATTATTCTTGATGGGCAAGGTATAACCTATGGAAAGATTCTTGAGCCGCAAATAAGCTGCATTTTGTAAATACCGGTCGTTATACACGTTGAGTGCACCTGCACTGTAGGCTTGGTTACCACGTGGTCGGGGGAAGTATGCGTCGGAGTTAGCCTCCGACCACACTTTACTTTCAAAGTCAGTTGGGATGAAAGAGACTGACGGCAGGGAATAAGGCCCCCAGAAGGTGTAGGCATATTGGGTTGGATACCAATTCTGCTTACCGACACCTTGGAAGAACACCGAGAAGTCAATACCTTCATATTCTACTCCTAAGCGGAAAGAATAAGAGTATCTTGGCAGATTATTACCGATGATACGCTTGTCACCGGGGTTATTGACCGTTCCAGAGCCCTCCGATATGACATTGTCACCATCTAAATCCAGAAATTTCACGTCGCCGGCACGAAGACGATTGTCTGTTTTTGAGTTATAGACTCTGTTGTTTACCGCTTTGTCGTTTATTCTTGCTTGATATTGGGCGGCTTCCTCGTCAGACTTAAACAATCCGCCAACTTTATAGCCCCACATGTCACCTAACGTCATGCCCTCATAATAATCGGATATAAGTTTGTTGGGATTGTCAAACTTAGTAATCGTAGACTTATAGTCGCCTATGGTTGCCGATACATGATAACGCAAAGGCTTTCCTGCAACCTTAAACTGATCGTTCCAGCCCACATATAACTCCCAGCCATTCGTACGCAGATCTGCACAATTGGCTTTTGGAGCCTCTGCGCCGAAGACAGCAGGTAAGGTCAATGAGTGAGTGAGCATGTTCTTCGTATATCTAATAAAATAGTCTGCTGTAACCGTCAGCCTGTTTCTTAAGAATGACAAATCAGCACCAAGATTATAGGTGGTTATCGTTTCCCATGTCAGACTTGCCGACTTAGGATTTGAGACCTTTGCATAATAAGCTTTATTGAGCCCGTCAAAAGTGTAACTCATAGGATTGTCTGTTGAAATCTCATTAAAGTATGCATAGGTGTCAACCTGTTGGTTCCCGAGACTTCCTAATGAGAATCGTAACTTCGCATTATCCCAGAAACGAAGCAATGGTTCGAAGAATTTCTCATCACTCACTCTCCAGCCAAACGAAGCTGAGGGGAAAAAACCCCATCTGTCATGGCTTGCAAAACGAGATGTCCCGTCCCAACGGCCACTTGCTTCAACGAGGTATTTACCCATATAATCGTAATTGACACGGCCGAAATAACCGAACGTACGGAACGCATTGATATCCTGACCTGTTGTCGTTTCTCCCGTGGCAATGCTCATGGAAGCCAATTCCTTACTTAACAAGTCATTCTTGGTGACAGAAAGCTCGTTGCTGCGATAATCCTCATACTGCATACCGCCAACGGCCTTGAAGTTGTGTCGTTTGTCCCATGTATGCTGATAGGTTCCGTATATGTTAAGGTTATGGTCACGGATATTGACATGGGTTTCTTGATAATAGTCTTTTATCGTTCCAGACGTGAAAGTCTGCGTGATCCCTTCCTGTCGTGAATATTCAAAAGGCATATCACGGTAGCTACGCACGCGGTTGCGGTCCTTATAGGCATATGAGAACGTGAATATCAGATCCTTGTTCACTTCCAAATCCAACTGGTTAGTAAGCACCAAGTCTTTGTTTGTACGCCCGTTCCTCGCTTCGTTTGCGGTCAGGAAACCGGCATGGCCTCCACCAAGGGGTGAATTGCCCGTCATCTGATTGATATATTGCACAATCGTCCCATCAGGATTACGCGGCACAACATTGGGAAACAGATTATAACTGAGGAAATACAGCGTCTGCTGCTCGTCCTTGAAACCGGCATATTTGTATTCAGTCGTATTGAAATTGACATTCCCGGTATAGGTGAACAGTTTATTCAGTTTTGCACTGAGCTTTCCACGGAATGAATAGTTCTGGTATTTGTCGTGATAAATTTTGAAAATACCGTCCTGCCCCAGTATTCGTCCGCTTACAAAATAGTTCATTTTGTCATTACCGCCCGTGACGGATACATTGTGCTCATTCTCCGGCCGGGTCTGACGGAAGAAATAGTTATACCAATCAAAGTTCGCATAATACATATAACGTCCTCGGTTATCCGTCATAACCCATGGCCGATTGGAATTCTCGGTCTTGTCATTCTTTCGTTCCAACAACATCTGCATGCCTTCGTCATCATAAGAAAGCCATTGCTTGTTGTTATAAGATTGGTAGAACTTATTCACTAAAGACACATAGTCATAGCCGTTGCGGATAAAATCGGTTGAGGTAGTATTTCGTTTCCAGCCCATACGTCCATTATACGTAATAGTGGCCTTTCCTTGCATATCCTTACCTTTCTTGGTCGTGATAAGGATAACGCCAGAACTGGCCTTGGCTCCATAGATGGAAGAGGCAGACGCATCTTTGAGAATAGAGACAGACTCGATATCGTTAGGGTTGATTTGGTTCAAGCTCACTTCCATACCATCTGCCAGTACAAGCGGTGTACCGCCATTGATAGAGGCCACACCACGTATGTCAACGGAATAGTCGGAGTCAAGGGAGCCCGAATTGAAAGTCAGGTTCACAGACGGATCGGCACCTTGCAACGCACCTGCAGATGTGGTGACAGGACGGTTGCCAATGTCGTCAGCGCTGATGGTCGCTACTGCGCCGGTAAGATTGGCACGCTTCTGCGTTCCATATCCCACTACCACCACCTCACTCAAAGCCTTACTGTCTTCCTGAAGAACTATCTTCGCAAGTTTATGGTCCGAGGCTCTCAATGTAACGGGTTGGAAACCGATATAAGATATCGAAACCTCAGCATTCTCGGGAACGTCTGCCAGAACATAGTTGCCATCAAGGTCCGTGATAGCCCCGTTAGTCGTACCTTTGACCATCACGGTGGCACCGATAATGGGGTCGCCGTTGGCATCTGTGATCTTCCCTGAAACCTTTCTCTTGTTGTCGTTTGAAGATTTAGAGCGGCTCTTTGACGTTTTGGGGCGCACTGTCACGTAATTTCCGTCAATCTCATATTCGCAGTCGGCACTCTGCAGAACGAGCTTAAGCAATTCCAAAGCGTCCCCCTCAATCTTTGATACAGAGTGCGTACGTGACGTGTCTATCAACGTAGCGTTGTAGACAATGCGATACTTTGAGGCTTTCTCGATTTTTTCAAACGCTTGCTTTAATGTCACTTTGTTCGATCCCAGCGAGACCGTCTGGGCATGAACTGTCATGCAACCTGCAAGAAAAGCCCCTGTGACAAGGGCCAAGAGTCTTCGTGTGTTCATAAACTTTGACTTTTGATTGTTGGTTTTCTGTTGTTTTTGGTTTTTATATCTATAAAGACTCCAAAACTAATCGTCACACCCAACGGAAAATAAAAAAATAACAAAATAAATGTCTTGTGTTGATTATTCCTGTGGACATTCGTGTTTTTCTATGTATTTATTTTTCTATATATAATACATAACGGCCACCACGGGAAATTCGCAGTGACCGTTACCGTCTCCATCTACACACGTTTAGTAAACAATGATATTGTCGCCATCAATTTTATATCGGAAATCCGGGAAAATATTATTGATAATTCTTAACACACCCTCGAGCGTCTCTCCACGATTAAAGTGAGCAGTAATACATTGGTTATAATTCTTCTTCGATTGGATTGTAATATTTACGCCATATACATTTGATAATTTCTTCATAGTTTCTACCAATGTTAAATTATCAATGGTTATCTGTGCCGTCTTCCATGTGGGTTCTATATTTGGCATACCTTTACCCACTTTTATTTCTCCATTCTTGACATTATACAAAAGATTTTCATTCTGGGAAAGTTTATATGACTTGTTTCCCTTTTCTGGATGCAATTCAACACAGCCTGTTTTCACATAAACATAAACTTCATCTGTAGTCATATAAGAGGAGACTCGGAAAGAAGTTCCAATATCAGTGATATCAAAATAAGGAGTAACAACATGAAATGGTTTGCTACTACTGTGATGGATATCAAAGAATGCTTCTCCATTAAGGTAAACTCTACGTTCATTACCTGTAAAAGACGAGGGATATTGGATCACAGTTCCTCCGTTCATATTCACCTTTGTACCATCTGGCAACACCACAGCTTTATTCTCGCCTTTTCGTGTATATTGATATAATAGGGTCAGATGATCAACCTGTTTTGTGCTATTGATAACATAAAATTCAGCTACACCCATAAGCATAATAAGGGGGATAAGCACTGCAGCCTTTTTCAGCCAACTTCTATACCATGGGATAAGAAATTTTCTTTCTGTACAGTTCTCCACTTCTATCTCATTCCACAGCTGCTGATAGGTTTCGGTTGCCATTTCACAGTCTTTTGTTGTAGACAACCGCTTCAAAACCTTTTCCCGAGTTTCAGGACTTACATCATGATGAGCGTAATATTCTATAATTTTTTTTATTGTATCTGTCATATAAAACTTCTATAATTAATCACTTTCTGCAAACCACCCTTCATCACTATAAAAGACATAAATACGGGGCGTCACCCCCAAAGCGATATAATAAATAATAGCAATAACAATGCTTTTTTAATATCTTTTAGTGCAAGATTCAGATGATTCTCTACCGTTTTTTTCTGTAAGCCAAGTTTAATGGCTATTTCATCATTCTTCAAATATTGCTCCCTACTCATCCTATAAACAGCTTGCCTTTGTTCTGGCATGTTCTCTACCACCATATCTATTAACAATTGAATATCACTGACAATTAACTTCTCGTGAGGAGTTACAGCATCTACATACTCTGGAATTTCATCTGATTCTACATTTTTCTTTGTGGAAATGTAATCTATAATTGTATTTTTTGAAAGTATGAAAAGATAACTATCTAAATTCGATATTCCTATAAAATCTTCTCGTTTCAACCACACTTTCATAAAGATAATTTGACAAACATCGTCCGCATCTTGTTTATTTTTTAGCAGCATGAGTGCAAATTGATGAATTTTAGGAAAGAAAATTCTGTACAACGCACCGAACATGCGAGCATCACCCGCTGCTAACTTCCTGATTTCTTTCTGATTAAAATTCATGTATTCCTATCTGAAATAATTTTCTTTTTCTCATGACAAAAATACCTAAATTTAGTTTATTCACCAAAGAAATAAAACTTTTTCTTGAATAAAATGTAGATATAGACCACAACAAAACAAACAAAAGAGACGAAGAAACATCTTCCACAAGGTATTCACATCAATCAACCGCTATCGTTTTACACACTAAAAGAATAGAGATTACACCGTAACGGAATAGTAGTCAGGCACTAACAAAATAGTAGTTAGACACTAACAGAATAACGATTGCGCCCCCAAAAAGAGACGATAGGATGGCATACTTTTTAATAGTAAAATAAGATTAACGACAAGCAATATCGGCGACGGCGCTTTTTTCTACTTCTTTTTCTTCGTCTTTTTCTTTATTCTTGTTCTAGTTCTTGTTCTTAGGGAAGCTAACCTGTTGATTATCAAGTATCCCATTTGTTAATTATATTTAAACACCGATTATTTGCTTTCCATTTAACAAATATTTAAAGAAAATTGAGTCTGTAGGATAAACGATTTACAGCATACTGACACTAACTTTTTTATGTGTAAAACAGAATTGCCTTTTCAACCGAGAAACCATTCAACAAAAGTAACGAATACAAAGAATGGGAACCACTTTTCAAATGGTTTTGTATGCTATCTGCCACTTTTTTATATACCTTTGCATAAAATATATCGGTAACGGCACTATCTATGGGCATTATTAAATTTATCAAGCAGTGGACGCTGTTGTGTGCCATCGTCTTCGGAAGCATTGTCTATTTGGTTTTCACCCATATTGCTGTGCTTACTCCTTTTGGCGACTACATAGGGCCAAAGCTTGTGACGTTGTTGCCTGTCAATATCTTCTTGATGCTTTATATCACGTTTTGCAAGATACAGATGAACGACCTCACACCCCGCAAATGGCATTTTATCCTGCAAGGCATACGTACACTTTTGGCTGCATTGAGTGTCGTTGCGGGCAACCTCTGCACTGATCCAACCTACAAACTCATCTGGGAAGGTGTATTTATCTGTGTCATCTGCCCCACTGCCGCAGCCGCTCCTGTGATTGTAGACAAGCTTGGAGGCAGCATTGCTTCACTGACCGTGTATCTTCTCATAGCCAATGGCTTCACATCAATCATCATCCCGTTGTTCTTTCCACTCATGGAGAAAGGGGCCGACATCACTTTTGCCATGGCCGCATGGATGGTGCTTAAGCGCGTATTAATGGTGCTTGTAATTCCATTAGGCTTGGCTTTGTGCTCGCGAAAGTTCCTCCCCAATTTCGTTGCGTGGCTGAAAACAAAGCGCAACATCGCTTTCTATCTCTGGAGTTTCAACCTTTCTATCATCATGGGACTTGCCATGCAGAACATCATGAATGCACCCGTTTCGGGCTGGGTGCTCGTAACTTTGTGCATCATTCCGCTTCTGTTGGCTATCTTCCAGTTCTCTATGGGCAAACTTGTTGGTTACCGTTATGGCGACAGCATTGGTGCTGGACAGGCCTTGGGACAGAAAAACACGGTGGTTGGAATATGGCTCACGCTCTCGTTTCTCAATCCCTATGCAGCCATTGCCCCCTGTGTCTACGTGATTTGGCAGAACATCATCAACGCAGTTCAGCTGTGGTATAAAGACAAATATGGCTATCTGAAATGGTAACTACCTGCTATAGCATTCACCATATGACAAAACTGACAGTTCAAGAAGAATGAAAAATTGGTATAGTTTTTGCATTTATATCGTGAAAGAGTTATTTTACCACATCAAAAATCAAATCAAAATAGGTTAGAAAGAAATGGAAATCATTAAGGATAAAATGTTTGGAGGCGAGCGTCCTCTCTTTGGATTGAAAGACGTGCGCTTGGAGAATATCACAATCACCGATGGCGAATCGGGCATCAAATGCTGTCAGAATATAGAATGTGAAGGTTCAAAATTCTATGGCAAATACCCTTGGTGGCATGTCGACAAGAGCCTCATCACCAACTGTTATTTTGCTCCGGAGAGTCGCTCGGCTATCTGGTACAGCAGCAATATGACGATGAAAGACTCGGTGATTGACGGGCCGAAGTTCTTTCGGGAAATGGAAAATCTGGAATTGGAGAACGTGAAAATCACTGATGCTGACGAGACTTTCTGGAAAGTTAACGGTCTGAAACTGACGAATGTCGAGTTACATGACGGCACTTATCCTTTTATGTTTTCTCAAAACATCTATGTAGACGGCCTCACAAGTGATTCAAAATATGTGTTCCAATATTGCAGGAACGTGGAAGTGCATCATGCCAAAATCACCACAAAAGACAGCTTTTGGGAGTGTGAAAACGTCACTGTGTACGACTCCGAGCTTGATGGTGAATACTTAGCTTGGCATTCCAAGAACGTGAAACTCGTGCGCTGCCACATCAGTGGTGAGCAACCGCTCTGCTATCTTGATGGTATTACTCTGGAAGACTGCACATTTGACGCTGCCTGCGACCGTACCTTTGAAGACAGTCGCAACATCAATGCCACGATCAAAGGGGCAATTTCCGAAATCAAGAACCCTGTCAGCGGACGTATTGTGGCTGATGAAATCGGGAAAATCACTTATAATGAATTTGCAAAAGGCAGAGACTGCGTGATTGAAACAACTAAATAAACAGCAATGGGAAAATATAATTTTGACGAGATTGTAGAGCGTTGGGGCACTAACTCCTATAAGTGGGACCTGCCAAAAAGAGAAGACATCATCCCCATGTGGGTGGCCGACATGGACTTCAAGACTGCTCCCTGCATCATTGAAGCACTGAAGAAGCGTGTAGAACATGGCGTTTTTGGCTATAATTTCGTGCCCGACAGCTACTATGATGCTGTCATCAATTGGTTCGACCACCGTCATCAATGGAAAATTCAACGTGAGGATATTCTCTACACTTCGGGCGTTGTGCCTGCCATTTCGTGTTCATTGAAAGCCATGACGATGCCAGGCGACAAGGTATTGATACAGACTCCCGTCTACAACTGTTTCTTCTCTTCTATCAAAAACAACGGTTGTGAGGTCTTGGAAAATCCACTTCGCAGACAAGGTGACAGCTATGTGATTGATTTCGAAGACTTCGAGCGCAAGTGTGCCGATGAGAAAACCACCGTATTCCTGCTCTGCAATCCTCATAATCCCTCTGGACGCGTGTGGACAAAAGAAGAACTTGAACGCATGAACGACATTTGCCTGAAGCATGGCGTGAAGGTTATTGCCGATGAAATCCACTGTGAGCTCACTATGCCCGGCTACACCTACCAGCCCTTTGCAGCCGTAAGCGATGCATGCAGGGACAACAGTGTGGTGCTCAACTCTCCCTCTAAAGCCTTCAATATTGCCGGTCTGCAAATCGCAAACATCGTTTGTCATCAACCCGAAAGACGGCAGCGCATCAACAGAGCACTTAACATCAACGAGGTATGCGATGTCAATGCATTTGGAATAATAGCCCTGCAAGAGGCTTACAACAATGGTGGCGAATGGCTTGACGAACTCAAACAGTATCTCTATGAGAACTATGTGGCGCTCAAGGAATTCTTTGCAGAATATCTTCCCAAACTCGAAGTTTGCCGTCTTGAAGGCACTTATCTTGCATGGGTCGACCTGTCGCGCATCGAACTTACTGCCGATGAAGCGGCCCATGACCTCTTGGAGCATGCGAAAGTATTGGTCAACAGTGGCACCATGTATGGCCAGAAAGACGGTTTCTGCTATCTCCGCATCAACCTTGCATGCCCACGTGCCACGCTCATGGAGGGTTTGAAGCGCATCGGAAGAGAACTTAGTCCGTATATGGTTGACGAGGCACAAGGGTGCCCGATGTAGAAGTTACATCATACCAAGCCATTACATATATGGTGACTTGTAATAAAAACTATTTCTTTATAGGGCAGGGGAGCCTCCTTTCGTTTGGTAACTCTGTCCTATAAACAATGAAACAGCGTTGCTGTTTTCTATTTATAAACAAAGTACTATAAATAACACACTCGCTCACATATCCTCCCTTACCAACGAATTTACCTTGATTTTCTTTTTCTTCCCCAAACGTTCTTTCGCTTTTTTAACCCTCAGACATGTTGCACTTCATGGCAAAACATTGTATCTTTGTCATGGAAAATCAAAACCATCTGCATATGGAAATCAGACAAAAGCATAGAAACAACCCTATGAAGTCCATTCATTTATTCCTTTTGAGAATGACGAAGAGCATCGTCACTTTACTTTTTTTACTGGCACTTTTGCCTGCATCTGCCCAGCGCGTTGCCATTCATCAGCTCCGCAATGGCATGACCGTGTGGCTCAATCCTGACTCCACGGAGTCTAAATTCATCGGGTATGTGGTTGTGAAAGCAGGGGCACGCGACTGCCCAAACACTGGAATTGCCCACTATTTCGAACACATCATGTTCAAGGGAACCCGGCAAATCGGCACCACAGACTATGCCAAGGAAAAGCCATTGCTCGATGAAATCAGTAGGCAGTACAACCTTCTCTCGCAGACCACTGACCCCAAACAGCGCACAACCATACAGCTGCAAATCAACAAGCTCAACCAACAGGCTGCCCGCTATGCCATTCCCAACGAGTTTTCAAAGCTGCTGACCCGCTATGGCGGCACAGGCATCAATGCCTACACCGACCTCGATGAAACCGTATATCACAGTGAGTGTGCTCCACAATACATTGCCCAATGGTGCCAACTGAACAGCGACCGCTTCATCAACCCTGTCTTCCGCCTCTTTCAGGGCGAACTCGAAACCGTCTATGAAGAGAAAAACCGCGCTGAAGACAACTTCGGCATGCAACTCATGGAGCATCTCCAAGAAATGGTGTTCAAGGGCAGCAACTATGAATATCCAGTGATTGGAAGCACTGAAAACCTGAAAAATCCACGGCTTTCTGACATGGAGGCGTTTTACCGGAAATACTATGTAGCCAACAACATGGCCCTGATTCTCTGTGGAAACTTCAAGGAAAAAGACATCATTCCCCTATTGGAAAAAACCTTCGGGCGCATCCGAAGCGGAGAAACTCCCATGCGCGAACCTATCAACTTAGCTGATTTCAATCCCAATCGGACACTGAAAATCAAGATACCTTTTCCTCTGATCAAGGCTTCAGCCCTCGTGTTCCGCGGGCCAACCCCACGTGACCGTGACTACACCGCCATGCAGATTGCCATGCATCTGTTGTCGAACAGCAACAACAGCGGACTCATTGACTCGCTTTCAAGTCATCATCATGTGATGTACAGCATGGCTGCAGGTGCCGACATGTTCATGACACGCGAGGTTGGTCTGTTAGGAGTGGCTGCCGTTCCCAACCTCCCCTTCGGTTCGAAACGCAAGGCAGAACACCTTTTGTGGCAACAGATCAACAAACTCAAAAGCGGAGAATTCTCTGCAGAAAGCCTTGAAGCGGCCAAGACCGAATATCTTAAACAAGAGAAACTAAAGTTGGAAAACATCAACAGCCGCATCTCACTGATGGCCGGCTGCTATGCAAGGGGCATAGACTGGAACGACTACATCCGACAGATTTCAACGCTTCCGCAGCTGCAGAAAGCCGACATCATGGCAGCCTGTCAGCACTATTTCGGCAACCACTACCTGCTTTTTCACAAGAAATTCGGCAAATATAAAAAGGATAAAATCAGCAAACCACCCTATGCTCCGGTGCAGACGGACAACCAGAACCGCCAGTCTGACTATGCCGTTCAATTGGCCAAGACAGCTACGCCCACCCTTATTCCGCAGTTTATCGCGCTCGGCAAGGAGGTCATGACACGGCAGCTCGGACCACAAGCCGACCTCTATACGACCGTCAATCCACAGAATAACATCTTCCGATTGACGCTTAGCTGGCACCAGATACAGGCGAAGAAGCCTATCCACACCATGTCGGATTTGTTTGATTATTTAGGCACATCGACCCTCAGCAAGCAGGCTTTTGCCAAACAGCTGCAGGCACTTGGCACCACGCTCAGTGGCAATTATGCGCTCGGAGGCATGAGCATTCAACTCTCAGGTTTCGATAACAACCTCGCACCTTCAATCCGTTTGCTCACCGATCTGCTTCAACATCCGAAGACCGACAAGAAGTTTATCGCTACCATGAAGAAGGATGCACGCCTTGGCGACAAGTTCTTCGGCAAGGATATGGAGGCTATTCACGAGGCCATGTTGGACAAAATAGCTATGGGCGACAAGGCTTTTGAACTGCAGAACATGCCGACAAGCGAACTGAAAAGACTGCAAATGGCCGACATCGAAGGCCTCTTCAAGGCTGCACAGACAGGGAAGCTGACCGTCAGCTACAGCGGGAACATCGCTGCCGACAGTCTTGCCAACCTGCTGAAACCTATCACCGAGGGCGAAAACCGACAGGACTACAAGGGCTATGACTACGAAGTAAAACGCCCGGAAAAGCCCACTATCTACCTTTATGACAAGGCAGATGCACGGCAGGCTATCGTGGGCACTTACACCGTTCTTCCCCCTCTCGACACCGAAGAAAAGGAAGCTCTGTTCACCATCTGGCGAAACTATTTCAGCAACGGCAGCCTCAACAGCGTGCTTTTCCGTGAGTTGCGCGATCTCCGTTCCTTGGTCTATACCTGCGGAGGCAGAGCCTATACCCAATGGTTCAAAGCCAAGAAGAACCGCCCCATCGGTTACTTCACCACGGCAGGAACACAGACCGACAAAGCTCTGACCACCCTCTCGCTCATCGACAGCCTGCTGACCGACATGCCCATTGACGCACACGATCTGCAGAATGCACAGCAATCGGCCATGAACAACATCAATAATTCGCGCCCCACATTTCGCAACCAACCGGGCTATATGGCAGAAGCCGTGCTCGAAGGCTACACCGAAGATCCCAACAAGGCACGCGCAGCAGCCATCAGCCAAACGACCAATGCGCAGGTCATAGCCTACTATCAGCAGCATATCCAGCATGCTCCCCGCTCCTATTTCATCATCGGCAATCTCAAAGCTATCGACCGAAAGGCCCTCGAACGCTATGGAAAGGTCGTAGTGGAATTTAAGAAAGACGACATTCACAGATAAGAATGCAAATACATCAAATCCGACTTCGCAACCAACAACTGGTGGACCAACGCTTTCAAAAGCCCGAAAACGTTGTGGAATGGCTGGGAGCTGTTCAGGCACAACAGCTCGAAATGGCTAAACTGGCCATTGCCCTACGCACGAAGAACGGCACACTCGACCAAGTAAACAAAGCCATAGACCAAGGTAAAATCGTGCGCACTCATGTGCTTCGACCCACATGGCATATCGTCAGCGCACATGACATCAGGTGGATGCTCCAGCTTTCCTACCGCAAACTTAAACAGGCATACCGCACATTGGAAAAGGCATCCGGACTGATATCTGAAGGACAAACATGGACAAAACACCTCGACAAGCTTGCCCAACTGCTGTACGGTCAACACCTGACACGACCGCAAATCACGGATTATTTCAAGCAGGAAATGGGCAACCTCCACCCGCATTTCATGACAACCCTCCTGCAAGAAGCCGAGATTGAAGGGATTGTTTGCAGCGGGAAACAGCAGAACGGGCAGCACACCTACACGCTAATGGACGACTGGATACCCCAACAGGCGTTGCCTTCTCATGAAGAAGCACTAGTACTGTTGGCTCGAAAATACTTTCAAAGTCATGGTCCGGCACGCTTCAATGACTTCTTGTGGTGGTCGGGATTGACGATAGCAGAGGCACGAAAGGCTATCCACCTTGCAGGCAATGAACTGCAAAGACAAACGCTACCCAGCGACGAATTCTATATGACAGCGCATGAAGGCGATAGGAAAGTCACCAATAAGCAGCTGCTTCTGCTGCCTTCTTACGACGAATATATCATTGCCTATAACAACCGCAACGATGTGATTCTACCCGAAGATGCGCCAAAAGCCTTTACCAAAAATGGCATATTCTTTCCCCTCATCCTTGAAAACGGCAGAGCCATCGGCAATTGGAAACTTGAAAACAAAAGGACTATCTCACCCATATGCACCTTTTTCAACATGGAACAACAACCCGATTCTAATCGTCTTTCACAGGCCATTGCTCAGTTTCAGCAACACTTTACAACCAGCAAACTTTAAGACAAGGAGCATGCCTTCGGGCTGATTACGGAATGAAATCTCACAAACAATACAACAACATAAAATCAACAACATGATGGAAAACGAAGTTATCAAAGCTATTCGCGAGCGCAGAAGCATCCGCCGCTTCACAAATGAACAGATTACCGACGAAGAACTGCAGACCATTCTCGAAGCAGGAACGTGGGCAGCAACAGGAAAAGGGCTGCAAGATCCATGGATTGTAGCCGTGCAGAACGAGCATCAATGCCGGCAACTGCGCGAAATGAATGCAGCAATAATGGGCGTAACGTCCGACCCCTACTATGGTGCGCCCACCCTTATCTTTGTCTTTGCCTCACAGGATTGGTTCAACAACACGCGCGACGGCAGCTTAGTGCTCGGCAACATGATGCTTGCAGCCCATGCCATTGGCCTTGGCAGCTGCTGGATTAACCGTGAGGAACAGATGTTTGCAACCGCTGAAGGCAGGCAACTCATGCACGAATGGGGACTCCCCGAGGGGCTGATGGGCATCGGTGCACTGTCTGTAGGCTATCCGGCTTCATGTCCGAAAACCGTGAAAGCAAGGAAGAAAGACTATTATCGCGTGATTAAATAAAGCACGATGCATAATTCATAATGCATCATGAGGACGTGAAAAGTATAATCTAAAGAAGCATTGTGCGTGTGAAGACGGGCGCTTAGCCAGATTGTCGAAACAGGAAAAGCAGCATGGCTGAACACTGCATGCAACACAGGGACTGACAAAGCAAAAGACAATCTTGTGCCCGTCAGTTTCTCATTTGCGTCAGATCACCGCGCAATCTGCATCAAGTCATCGTGCAATCTGCGTCAGATTACATCGCAATCTGCGTCAAGTCACAGGCTCATTTGACGCTGATTGCAAAGCGCTTTAATAGGGATTGATAATGAAGTCATTCAGAAGCATGATTTGATGCCGCTTGAATGAAGAAAAGACACATTGTCCGCAGTCGTTAAACCTCATTGGAGTTGCAAAGTCTGCAGGGCTGCGAAATGAACGGACACACTTTTGGACACAACGGAAAAGAGCGTATGAAAAAACTGATGATGAGACTTCTCAAATGCGTATTGGGTACGTTTGTACTCCTCGTTTTTTACTTTGCGCTCAGCAATATATGGAAAGGCGAGGACTGGATAGGCACTTATTATGGCATCAAACTGAACTCACAATACACCCTGTGGACGACAGATCCGCAGGGCAATCATTATAGTATTCAAGACAATAAAGCCTTTGAGGAAATGCCTTCAGAGGTAGACTCCGTGCAGGTGGCAGGCAACTACGTGCTCGGACATAGCAAGAAAGGTTACTTTCTGATAGACATGAAGACGCAAAAATTAGTCTACTATGCCGCAAAGCCCATGATAAAGCCCTGGAACGACACGGTGAGACTGATGTCTCCCCACACCTATTATCAGCAACATAACCGCCATATAGACATCATCTGCATGTTGCTGTTCCTCTTTTCTGCAGTGCTTCTATGTTGGCGGATATGGTGACCAGAGGTTTTTCTTCAAGACTTTGAAGCGCCTTTCAGCTCGGGATATTGAATTCGTGTGTGGTAAATGGCCATCAGGCGGGCAATGATAAGCTGCTTGGCCAAGGAGATATCGCGGAACGTGATAGGACATTCGGTGAAGAAACCATCGGCCACCTGCCCGTCGATGAGCTTATTGACAAGCTGGCTGATACTCTCCTCGGTATATTCATTCAGTGAGCGAGAGGCTGCTTCAACCGTGTCGGCCATCATCAGAATGGCCTGTTCGCGCGTGAAAGGATTAGGCCCTGGATAGGTGAACTTCTCCATGTCAATATCCTCATCGGGGTGTTCGTTCTTATATTTGATGTAGAAATATTTGGTGACTCCACGCCCGTGATGCGTCAGAATGAAGTCCTTGATGATGGTTGGCAGATTGTATTTCTCTGCCATTTTCACGCCTTCAGTCACATGACTGATGATAATCTTCGCACTATCCTCATAACTCATGTGGTCATGAGGGTTCACTCCGGCTTGATTTTCGGTGAAGAATACAGGGTTGGTCATCTTACCTATGTCGTGATAAAGGGCGCCCGTACGCACCAACAAGCTGTTGGCACCGATGCGGTTGGCTATCTCTGAAGCTAAGTTTCCAACGGTGATAGAGTGTTGGAAGGTGCCCGGAGCAATCTCACTCAAGTCGCGCAGCAGACCTCTGTTGGTATTTGACAGTTCGATGAGCGTCACATTAGAGACGAAACCAAAGGCCTTTTCGATGAGATACATCAGCGGATAAGACAACAACAGCAACACACCATTGACCAGGAAGTACACATACATGTCGCGATCCAATTTCAGAAGGTCATTACTTTGAAGCAGTTGGAGCGAGATATAGACAAGAATGCTGCCCACAGTAACCAACAGACTCGTCTTGAACACCTGTGCACGACTGGAGAGTTCGCGCAGAGAGTAGATAGCAATCAAGCCTGAAACGAGCTGAATGATGATGAATTCATACTGATATCTGACTGTTGCGGCACAGATAAGTATCATCACTGCATGGGTGATAAAAGCCGTGCGGGAGTCCATAAACACACGCACGAAGATAGGAACCAGCGTGAACGGGAGCACATAGACACTGAAAATGCTGTGGCTCATCATGAGAGAAACCAATATTGGAAAGATGAGCACCATGGCATAGAGCATCAGGATGCTGCGCGGTTTGAGGAAATAGTCATCGCGGAAAAGTGCCAGATAAATCGTGAACAGCGTCACGAGAATGGTTACAAAGAGTATCTGTCCGATGAGTGTATTCGTGATTTCAGCCTCTGTTGCATTACGTCTTTGCATCTCACGCTCAAAGGAACTCAGCACACGATAGGTATAGTCATTGACGATTTCGCCACGGTCAATCACCTTCTGACCGCTCATCACCATGCCACTGGCAAGCGGGATACTTCCTAAGAGATCGGATTTTTCGGCATCACAACGCTTCTTGTCGTAGCTGAGGTTAGGTGCAATATAGTCTGTCAGATTGCAGCGTTGCAGAATGGAACGATAGGGGACGAGTGCCGGATCAAGGAGAATTGTCTCATAGGCCGACATCGTTGAATAGAGCATGTTGACTTTCGTGCTCTTTGCTTCCTTGCCACTCACCACGCGAATCATATTGCTTGAGTCGGCCACCAAATCGTTATATTCGGGCGTAGACATGATACCCGTGCGATAAAGCTGATGCAAACGCTCGGCAATCCGGTGCACACTGCCCGACGGCATGCCTTCAATGCCGACACTGAAATCATGATAAAACTGCTTGATTTCGCTCTTTTCGAGCTTGGCATCATAGTTATAATAAGGCTGAAACGACTTGAGTGCCGAGTCTTGTTCAGCCTTCACAGCTTCATCCGTCTTATAGACGGGGAAGTCAAACTTAGCAATAAACGAGCCATACATCCATGGTTTTCCGATGTCATAACGTAGCTGCACACCCCTGTTTCGCGGCATGAAAAACACGATAAGAGCCACCGTGACCAAGATTAATGTAAAGCGTATAGCCACGTTACGCCAGTAGATACTTTTGTATCTCTCAAAGAATGCCATACTGTTTGATTTATTGTTTACTACGCGAAAATACTAAAAAAATATTCAAAACTGAAAAAAATATATTAATTTTGCACGAAAATATTGTCTCAAGATATGTCAGAAAGAAAAGTAAGAGTGCGCTTTGCACCCAGTCCTACAGGTCCCTTGCATATCGGCGGTGTACGAACTGCCCTGTATAATTACCTTTTTGCACGCCAGCATGGAGGCGAATTGGTATTCAGAATAGAAGATACCGACTCTCATCGCTTTGTTCCCGGTGCCGAAGAATATATCATAGAGTCATTCCGTTGGCTTGGAATAACGTTTGATGAAGGTGTCAGTTTCGGTGGAAGTCATGGCCCTTACCGTCAGAGTGAACGTCGTGAAATCTACAAAAAGTATGTAGGACAGCTTCTTGATGCAGGCAAAGCTTACATTGCTTTCGATACTCCCGAGGAATTGGAAGCCAAGCGTAACGAAATCAAGAACTTCCAATATGATGCTCATACGCGTCTCCAAATGCGTAATTCACTGACCCTTTCCAAGGCTGAAGTGGATCAGTTGATTGCTGACGGCACACAATATACCGTGCGTTTCAAGATAGAACCGGGCGTAGAAGTGCATGTCAACGACATGATTCGCGGTGAGGTTATCGTCAAGAGTGACATTCTCGACGACAAAGTTCTCTACAAGAGCGCCGATGAATTGCCTACCTATCACTTGGCAAACATCGTAGATGACCACCTCATGGAAATCACTCACGTCATCAGAGGCGAGGAATGGCTGCCCAGTGCACCCCTTCATGTGTTGCTGTATCAGGCATTCGGCTGGACGGATACTATGCCAAAGTTTGCCCATCTGCCCCTGTTGCTCAAGCCGGAAGGCAAAGGAAAGCTGAGCAAACGCGACGGAGACCGACTCGGTTTCCCTGTTTTTCCATTGGAATGGCATGATCCAAAGACCGGAGAAATATCGTCGGGATACCGTGAAAGCGGTTATTTCCCCGAGGCAGTAGTCAATTTCTTGGCCCTATTAGGCTGGAACCCAGGCACTGACCAAGAACTTTTCACCCTCGAAGAACTCGTGAAAGCCTTCGACATCAGCAAGTGTTCACTTCACGGAGCGAAGTTCGACTTCCAGAAAGGAATATGGTTCAACCACGAATATATCCTCAAGAAGAGCGATGACGAGATTGCAGCGCTCTTCGCACCTATCGTGGCCAACAACGGCGTTGACGAGCCCATGGAGCGTATCACGCAGGTAGTTCATATGATGAAAGACCGCGTCAGCTTCGTGAAAGAACTCTGGGAACTTTGCGCTTTCTTCTTCATTGCACCGTCAGAATATGACGAAAAGACTGTGAAGAAGCGCTGGAAGGAATATTCTGCACAGCAGATGACTGAATTGGCAGACGTGCTTGAAGGCATCGAAGACTTCACTGTTGAAGGCCAAGAGCATGTAGTGATGAACTGGGTAGAACAGAAAGGCTATAAACTCGGTGATGTAATGAACGCATTCCGATTGACTTTGGTAGGCATCGGCAAAGGACCGGGCATGTTTGACATCTCTGCTTTCTTAGGCAAGGAAGAGACTTTGAAGCGCATGCGCAAAGCCATTGAAGTGTTGAAATAAGCGCGTTACAGCAACGACTGACAAAACCTACAGAACATCGTGTACAATATCGTAATCTATCTATACTTGATTGGAGTGGCCATTGCAAGCCTCTTCAACAAGAAAGTCAAGAAGATGTGGGCCGGAGAACGGCAGGCTGTCAAGGTCTTAAAAGAGAAAGTAGACCCTGAAGCCCGCTATATCTGGTTTCATGCCGCCTCTTTAGGTGAGTTTGAACAAGGTCGTCCGCTGATTGAACACTTGCGGGAAACACATCCGGAGTATAAGATACTGCTCACTTTCTTTTCGCCTTCGGGCTATGAGGTGCGTAAAAACTACGAGGGAGCTGACATCATTTGTTATCTTCCTTTAGACACTATACGCAATGCACGCCGTTTCCTTCGCGCGGTAAAACCCGTGATGGCTTTCTTCATCAAATATGAATTCTGGTACAACTACCTCCATATTCTGCAGCATCGTGGTGTTCCCACCTACAGCGTAAGCAGCATTTTCCGTCCCGATCAGATATTTTTCCAATGGTATGGCAGGCAGTATGGCCGCGTATTGAAATGCTTCACACATTTCTTTGTGCAGAACATGGAGAGCAAAGCACTGTTGGCTAAGTTGGGAATTACCGATGTTGATGTTGTCGGAGACACGCGTTTCGACCGCGTTCTTCAAATCAAGGAGGCCAGCAAACAGCTGCCGATAGTAGAACAGTTCACAGCCCATGCACAGAAAGTCTTTGTGGCAGGCTCGTCATGGTTACCCGATGAAGATATTTTCATTAAATACTTTGACATTCACAAAGATTGGAAACTCATCATTGCCCCACACGTTATCAGCGATGAACACCTTTCACAAATCTTCGAATTATTGAAAGGACGGCGTGTCGTTCGCTACACTGAGGCCACAGAAAAGAATGTGAAAGATGCCGAAGTACTGATTATCGACTGCTTCGGACTGCTCTCTTCAATCTACCATTACGGTACGGTTTCCTATGTGGGTGGCGGCTTCGGTGTCGGCATTCACAATGTGTTGGAGGCAGCCGTATGGGACATTCCTGTTGTATTCGGCCCTAACAACAAGCATTTCCAAGAGGCCCAAGGGCTGATGATGGCACAAGGCGGCTTTGAAATCAACGACTATCAGAGTTTCCGAGACCTCATGATGCGCTTTGAAACCGATGCTTCATTCCTGCGAACTTCTGGAAAATACGCCGGAGCATTCGTGAAAAGCAGAGCCGGAGCAACGGCAAAGGTCATGGAAAACGTGTCACTTTAAGACACAAAAGGGCATCCATGGTGACTCTATCACCTCCTATAAAACACAGCTGATGAACCTTAAAAGCACTTTTTGCATCCTCGTTTTCACCCTCAGTCTTTGCATTTTGGCATGCAGTTCCACTGATATTCAATTCCAAGAAATCAGCAAACAGGAGTTTGACGAAGCCTTCAAGCAGTATCAAACCTACAATCTCATCGCTGACACCAACGCTGTTGACAGCGCAACACGTGTCCGGATGACGCATGAAATCAAGCAACTTTATGGCAAATGGAAGGAGCATATCAATATCTTTCAAGTGGGGAAAATCCATGAAACAAAGGAGTATATGGCGATTGTCGTGGGTGTAACCGGTGAGTTTTTCATCAATTTCTTCGACAAGAGCGTGCAACTTATCCCCATTGACAGCGCCTCTTACAATCGTCTTCCCATGGAATATCACGCCTATTCCAAAGCGGGTCTATGGGCAGGAGAAGACTGGTGGGAAGATGCCGGAGAGCCTCCGTTGAATATACTTGTACGGAAACACGAGACAGGCAAACTGAAAACCATTTGCACTGTCAAGGATTCAACGCTTTGTTTTCCTCATGCCTGGGAAGCAAAAAGCATTGAAGCGTTGCGACGTTTCATCTTCTGGGGCGCCGATAATACGCTCTATCTGATGTGCTACCGATATGATAAAGCGGAGAAACAGCAGCGCCAATCAACCCCAAAAGACAGTCCTCGCCCTTATGTTTACATGAAAATAAAGGTAAACGAAAATACACATGCGTCTGCATCTTGCCCTAAATAAGTCGGCAAAATGCAAACGCACGAAATGAAATCTATAGGGTTACAGCCACAGACTACGCAGTAAGCAGCCCTCTACTTGCTTGGCAATGAATTGGCTTCTGCCTGCCATTTCTTCAGTTCTTTATCCGTCATGCGGCACATATAAGTGAAAAGTGTTCTGAGAGAACCATCAGACTGCACGAAAGGTGACTCGTAATAACAGAGTTGCCGGCTGTTCAACCAATCGCAAGAGAGCAGCGGTTGCGTTTCTCCCTCTCTGTAAACTTCAAACCTTTTGCCGTCAGCCGACAGTCGGGTTGTATAGGCTTTCGTCACTTTTCGGGGGCTTCCACCCAATGCGTTGCTATAAAAATAGGTCGTAACAGAGTCAGCCGTGAAGTAAAGGTCATGGGGACTGATGCCTATCATATCTTTATAAAAATTGCGATTTGTGATTTTCCCGTTCTCCACAGCATAGCTGACAACATGTTTCCAGCCATGACCTACGATGAGTTTCTGCCAGAGAGCATCATTCACTTGATAGATAGGAGGCTCTATACATGTAATGGGAGCGTTCTCATCATCATCATTTGAACAGGCCGTCAGACTTATTCCTGCCAACAGGAGCACAAGGCTCCACACCATAAATCCTTTTGTTTTCTTCATGTTATTCTATCATTTTGTTCACAAATATAATGTAAAAAACGATTAATCTTGCCTCGTAACTGAAGTTTTTTTTGAGTTTATTCAAAAAATAATGCAAGGGAGTTCATACATCATAGGGAGACAAACAAGCAGGCTTTACCCGTAAACAGAGTTGTGGTTTTGCAGTTTATCCGCCACTCATTAAAATGACATGAAATCATATCTGCAAATGCCTTAAAACTCGTTCTCTATCCAAACGCTTTGTAACTTGCATCAAATGAGCTTGTAACTTGACGCAGATTATCGTGCAACTTGACGCAGATTGCACGATGATATGACGCAGGTTTCAGAACCATGAAAAGCGAATGAGAAAACAGAATGAGGCAACCCCTTTTCCCATATCAATTCTTTCAGCTGCCTTAAAAGCGCAATTCTATCCCCCGATCCATTCATATTTCCACACAGAAACAGCCCAACAATGTCTCTACAAACTGCACAAATCACTTCCAAATGAGCAGTTTTTATGCACAAAAAGCAAAAAGTGTGCATAAAACTCGCCTTTTAATGTTAACACAAATTAAAAACTTTAGCGTTTTTGTAGACTTTTAGAACAATCTAAATACCTTTGCGACGAATTTTATTAAGATTTTTAAAGATGAATAAATTAAAATTCGCTTTCATTGCAATTGCAATCTCAGCGTCACAGACAATGTGGGCAGGTGGCCTACTGACGAACACCAACCAGAATGTAGCTTTCAACAGAATGCTGAGCCGCGAGGCTTCTATTGGCATTGATGGTGTCTATTCAAACCCTGCAGGTGTGGCTTTCATGAGCGATGGTCTGCACCTCTCCTTGAACTGGCAACTCGTGTTCCAGAGCCGCATTATCAACAACGAATTCCCGCTTTTTAAGCTCAATCAGAACAACAATTCAACCGAACGCAAATTCCGTGGTACGGCTTTTGCGCCTGTACTTCCCTCCATTCAGGCAGCCTACAATTGGAAGAAGTTCTCTTTCCAAGCGATGTTTGGCGTGACCGGTGGCGGTGGTAAATGTACTTTCGACAATGGACTTGGCTCGTTTGAAAAGATTGTCGGCGAGACGGCTGCAGGTGTAAACAAGCTGGCACAGACATTAGATAAGGTAACGGGAAACCGCTTGGGACTAAGCAGTGACCAACAGTTTGGCAAGCAAGGCACCTACAGTTACGAGAGCTATATGCGTGGCCGTCAATATTATTATAGCCTATCTTTGGGTGCAGCTTATCGTGTAACTCCTCAGCTTAGTGCCTATGCCGGCGTGCGGGGTGTATATGCCATGAGTAATTATTATGGCTATGTCCGCAACATCAAAGTGGGCAATGTACCTCTCTATACAATGCTTGATGCAACCAAACCAAACTCTTCAGACATCGAATTGAACTGTGACCAGACGGGCGTGGGCTTTACACCTATTCTTGGTATTGACTTCAAAACAGGACGTTGGAACTTTGCTGCGAAGTATGAATTCAAGACGCGTATGCGCCTGAAGAACGAGTCGGTAAACCAGCTCCCAAGTATCGGTAATCTGCCACAAACCTTGGCTGTCAAGTTTGTTAAAGCCGGCATGACACCTGAACAGGCTAAAGCGGTGCTCACGAATAAAGCAGTTACGGATGCCATGAAAGCCATTAAGGATGAGTTCGACAAGAAGATTGGAGAGGCAACTGGTGAATATGCCGACGGAAAGACTGTTGCCAACGACATCCCTGCCTATCTTGCTATAGGTGCAGGTTATAATCCAATTGATCCATTGCGCATCAATGTGGGGTTCCACTACTTCTTCGATAAGCAGGCAACAACCTATCAACACCGCGAAGATAAACTGAAACGAGGTACAATCGAATGGAATGCAGGCGTGGAATTTGATGCGACCAAGAAGTTTACTCTAAGTGCAGGGTGGCAGAACACAAGCTATGGTCTGACCAAGGAATACATGGATGACAAGTCGTTCGTGGCCAATTCAAACTCTGTGGGTATAGGTGCCTGCATACATCTGAGCAAGAAAATCGATCTCAACGTGGCCTATTTCCACACCTTCTACTCTACTTTCAACGGTGACAAGACCGAGAATGTGGGCGGGAACGAACTGCCTTATAAAGCTCGTTTCACCCGTAACAACAGCGTGTTCGGTGCAGGTGTAGACATCAACTTCTAAGAGACGCTCCAAATCTTTGCCTTATAAGACACGAAGAAATAAATCTATACTATAAATAAAAAAGGTGTCGCTCATACTATATTTTACGTCATGAGCGACACCACTTTTTATGTATTATCATTTCTTCGACGGCAAAACAGCCTGTCTTCTACATCGGATCAACATCATAATAAATGTGCAGGGCAGCATAACGTTTGTCCTGCATCATTTGTTTCTGTACGTAGCGCAGCACCTCACGCACGCGTTTCAGGTTGATACCATGCTCAAGTTTGATGACAATCTTTCGGATATGCATGGTCTTCACGCGTGCTATGGCAGGCTTGTCTGGCCCAAGAATGCGGTCAGAAAAATACTGGCGAAGACGACTCCCCATTTCCAATGCGGCTGTTTCTACCACTTCATTCTTGGTATGTTTCAGGTAGACATAGACCAAATGATAGAAAGGTGGATAGTGAAAGAGCGAGCGTTCATCCAGCAGGTCTGTGCAAAAAGACTTGAAATCATGGCGCACAACCTGGTCTATAACCGGCAGATCGGCACTCTTCGTCTGAAGAATGACAAGACCTTGCCTGCCCTTTCGCCCTGCACGTCCACTCACTTGGCTCATCATCATGAAGGCATGTTCATAGGCACGAAAGTCGGGATAGTTGAGCATGGCATCGGCATCGAGGATGCCAACAACGCTGACATTGTCGAAATCGAGGCCCTTACTGATCATCTGTGTGCCGATAAGAATGTTGGTACGACCGGCAGAAAAGTCGTCAATAATGCGCTCGTAAGCATTCCGGGTGTGCGTAGTATCGAGATCCATGCGGGCTACCCGTGCTTCGGGAAACAGTTCGCGCACTTGGTCTTCCACCTTTTCCGTGCCATATCCGCGGCTGACGAGCTTCTCACTTCCACACTGCGGGCACTTCACGGGCACGCTGTACGTAAAGCCACAATAATGACATGAGAGTTGGTTGAGGTTCTTATGATAAGTCAGTGTGACGTCACAATTTGTACATTTCGGCACCCAACCACACTCCTTGCACTCTATTCTCGGAGCGAAACCACGGCGGTTCTGAAACAGAATCACCTGCCTGTCATCATGCAACGCCTGCCTGACAGCCTCTAACAGTCGCGGGGAAAAAGGGCCTGTCATCATCTTTCTGCGCTGCAAATCCTTGGCATCTACAACTTCAATCTGCGGCAACTGAATTCCTTTGAAACGTGTAGTAAGCGTCACAAGTCCATATTTTCCTTGCTGTGCATTGTAGTAACTTTCAAGTGAAGGTGTGGCAGTTCCCAACAGCGTCTTGGCCTGATACATGGATGCCAGCACGATAGCAGCGCTCCTTGCATGATAGCGGGGAGCAGGGTCTTGCTGCTTGAAACTCGTTTCATGTTCCTCATCAACGATGACAAGTCCAAGCTTCTGAAAAGGCAGAAAGACGGCACTGCGCGCGCCAAGAATAACCTCATAGGGAGCATTGGAAAGCTGCTTGTTCCACATTTCCACACGCTCGGCATCGCTATATTTGGAATGATAGATGCCCAATCGATTGCCAAACACTTTCTTCAGGCGGCTTGTAATCTGTACGGTCAAGGCGATTTCGGGCAAGAGATAAAGCACCTGATCGCCCCGATCGAGTGCCTGTTGGATGAGATGGATATAGATTTCGGTCTTCCCGCTTGACGTTACACCCTGCAAGAGCACGACTTTCTTCGTGGCAAACAGTTCATTAACAGCCTCAAAAGCTGTGGACTGGGCCGTGCTCAGAGGCTTCATGCACTCCGGATGTGCCGTTTCAGAGGTGTTCAGTCGGCCTACTTCTTTCTGATAAAGGGTAAGAATGTTGCGGTCAACCAAGGCTTTGACGGTAGCAAGCGAGGTGTTGGTGGCGTTCATCAGCTCTTCGCGTGTAATCTCGGTCAGCGTTTCCTGCGGTGTCGTTCCATTCAGCGTGTCCCAATGCGACAGCGAAAGAAAGCCCACAAAAGCCTTGAGTTGTTTGGTGGCACGCGTCAACATGTTCATGGCCACATGCAGAGTTTGTTCACTGCGAAAGGCTTCTGAGAGCGTAATATAAGTCTCTTTCTTCGGTCGGTAGCCCTCTTCGGCCTTCAACCCGGAAGGCAAAGCAGCCTTATAGATATCGCCAAGCGGTGAAAGATAGTAGTCGGAAATCCATTGCCAGAGTCTTATTTGCTGATGAAGTAATATCGGTTGTCGGTCAATGACTTCGATGATAGGCTTCACTTCAAACTCCGGCTTCTCGTCAACGACGTGCATCACGATGCCGATATACTTCTTCGACTTGCCCAACGGCACGAGCACGCGACATCCTACCTGCGCTTTTGCCACTTGATTATCGGCAACTGCGTAGGTGAAAAGCCCGTCTAAAGGCAATGGAAGAACGACCTCTACATATTTCATGCAGTTGCAAAGATAAATAAAATAATGGGAATTCCGACAAAATGCAGGGGGAAAAGGAGGCTCAAAACATTGCTGACGTGAGGTCAACTCACTTCAAGCTTCATGCAAAAAACAGGTTGAAGATTATCAGGAGAACACGCATTGAAAGTTGGCTCGCAACATCTTGTTTTCCCACAAACAAGACATGAATTCCCCGTTTACAGAAAACCACACTGCAACTTGCGTCACTTTACGCTGTAATCTCTATCATTTTACCACGCAATATGACGCAGATTGCACGGTCATTCCAGTCACTTTACAACGCAATATGACGCAGATTGCAAAGTAATGCAGAGCATGGTATTTCTGTTAATATCAGCAACATCTTTATCAACTGTCCTCTCTTAAGGATAGATTAGGATAAACTTTCGGCCATATAGCTTTCACTTTTCAATCGTTTTATATATCTTTGCCACAGAAATAAAGTCAGACAACTGTAAATGCATCACGCCAATTCAATCATAAAACACAAGAACTGCCGCGCGTTAGTAAGTTTCATGTTTCTTTTCACAGCTGCAAATTGCTTGGCAACCACATCTCTGACAGACTCTTTAAGCCATATCACTGAGGACACAAGCCTTACTGACAGCATGGGAAATGCAGTTCATCATAACACGCAGGAATACAGATACAGGGTCAACGCTTCTATGTCGTTGGCAGGGCTGCCATGGATAGTGGCAGGAATTGCACTAAGAAGTGAGAAAAGAAATATCAGGGAAGTACGCAATAAATTCCAACTGAATTTCCACCAATCTGCAGATAACTATATACAATATGCTCCACTATTGCTGACCACAGGATTGAAAGTTGCGGGAGTAGAGGGGCGAAGCAGTCTCAAACGCTATGCTGTCAGCAGTGCAGCTTCATTGATTATCATGGCTACTTTAGTAGAAACCATGAAATATTCTGTCAGAGAACTTCGTCCGGATGGTTCGACAAACAACTCCTTCCCCTCCGGTCATACGGCCACAGCCTTTAGTGCTGCCACAATACTCCATAAAGAATATGGCATGACTCGAAGCCCATGGTACAGCATTGCAGGCTATATGCTTGCTACGGCAACAGGCTGTATGCGCGTACTTAACAACAGACATTGGGCAAGCGACACGTTTGCCGGTGCGGGTATTGGTATTCTGTCTACAGAAATGGGCTATACTTTGGGGGATTTACTTTTCAAGAACAAAGGTTTGTTACGCCATGACATGGATGACGAACTTGACCTTTACAAGTATCCAAGTTTCTTCAATGTGCAAATGGGTATCGGCCTAAGTGAGCGTCATCTTGATTTCATGGAGCATCTTCCCGGACTGAACGAATATTATTATGGGCAAAAGAAACGAAAGATTAAACTTTCACGTGGCATTGCCGTTGGCGTCGAGAGTGCCTATTTCCTAAATCGGTATATTGGCTTGGGTGGACGTCTGATGATTACATCACGTAATGTCAAAGGATATGATAAGGACGCACTGCATCCTATTGGAATTCTGAACCAGCTCGCTTCTGCAAATGCCGGATTTCTTGACAGCTACACACTGACCGTTGAATCTAACCACATGGCAGAGTTCAACTGGAGCGGTGGAGTGTACTTCAATTTCCCTATCAGCAAAAGGTTTGCATTAGGTTCAAAACTCCTTGTGGGCAGAAGCTATTTAGATGGCATTGCTGTCACTGCTGAAGTCAAAGGACATCAGCGAGACATTGCATTTGAATATGATCCGCAACATGGTAAGACCGTGCCGACACTCGAAATAAAAGGAAACGGAAAAGATAACGGGAAGCCCTACTACAGCAAGTGGAATTTCTTTCAAGTGGGTGGAGATAATGCAACGATTATCGGAACAGGACTTTCTGCCACCTTTGCTTATAAATCGAGAATGGCATGGAAAGTCTTTCTTGATTACAATTTTGTGCGTCGTACCTACAGGTCAACCTATGCTCCCACTCTTTTCCTTAAAGATGCCGGCCGCTCTATAACTCTCAACGGACAAACAATCAATAACATCAGTGACTATATTGCCCCTTACGTTGCCTCACAAAAGAAAAGCGTCTCCCAACCCATTCTTGGCGCTGCATTCTCTTTCTGCTTCTGAATGCTCATAACTTCCTCGCCAAGGCATAACTAACTGAAAGACACTGCTACGAATATATACGTTAATAACTATATAACGCTACGAGGAAAATATTATCTCATAAGGAAATGCCTTTCTGTCATCAAAATGAATATTATTTTTCCTGTAATCACTTACTATTTTCTCAATGGACAAGTGACTATGTCAAATCGAATAAAAGTCTTTTTCCTAAATACTATTTTATCCCCCTATACATTAATAAATGGGACGGGATAGGAATAAGGCTTCCTAAAGGACATAGGGAGGAGACTTGGAAAAAGGGCAGGCACAAAAAAAGGAGCCCCGGGGACATTACTGTCCTCGGGGCTCCGGCTAAAAGGAGGCGGCTACCTACTCTCCCGCATTGCATTGCAGTACCATCGGCGCAAGTGGGCTTAACTTCTCTGTTCGGAATGGGAAGAGGTGGGACCCCACCGCAATAACCACCTGATGTCTCGTTTTCAGTTGACTAGTCCGCAGTTGACTGGTTGACAAGTTATCTGTCGTATTCGCTGCTGTCATTACATCAAGCAACTTGTTTACTTGTCTACTCGTTTACTCGTAAACTGTTTCTGTTGACTGGTTGACAAGTTATTTGTCTCATTTGTCGCTTTTGCTTTATCAAGCAACTCGTTTACTCGTCTACCGTCCACTTGTTAACTATTAACTCGTTCACTCGTTAACTATTAACTCGTTTACTTGTCCACTGTCTACTTGTTAACTGACTAACAATATCTCCACAAGCAAAGCTATAAAGGACTATGTTTCCAGTCCTTTGCCTTGAACGGCTCAAAGCGTGAGCCTGAAAGAAGAAAGTTTCGGGCAATTAGTAGTGCTCGGCTTTGACGTCGCCGTCTTTACACCTGCACCCTATCAACGTCGTCGTCTGCAACGACCCTCAATGGAGTTCTAATCTTGCGGCTGGCTTCGCACTTAGATGCTTTCAGCGCTTATCCAGTCCAGACGCAGATACCCGGCGGTGCACCTGGCGGCACAACCGGTAAACCGGAGGTCTGTCCGTCACGGTCCTCTCGTACTAGTGACGGCACCACGCAAAACTCCTGCGCCCACGATAGATAGAGACCGAACTGTCTCACGACGTTCTGAACCCAGCTCGCGTGCCACTTTAATGGGCGAACAGCCCAACCCTTGGGACCTTCTCCAGCCCCAGGATGTGACGAGCCGACATCGAGGTGCCAAACCACCCCGTCGATATGAGCTCTTGGGGGGGATCAGCCTGTTATCCCCGGAGTACCTTTTATCCTTTGAGCGACGGAGTTTCCATACACGTCCGCCGGATCACTATGCCCCAGTTTCCTGCCTGCTCGGGATGTCTCCCTCCCAGTCAAGCGCCCTTATGCCATTGCACTCTGTAAGGCCGGTTACCAATCGGCCCGAGGGCACCTTTGGAAGCCTCCGTTACGCTTTTGGAGGCGACCACCCCAGTCAAACTACCCACCAAGCAGTGTCCCCGCAACCGCGGGTTAGACCTCAGACAGCCAAAGGGCCGTATTTCAAGGATGGCTCCACAGATGCTGGCGCACCCGCTTCAAAGCCTCCGGCCTATCCTACACATCGGATGACCGAGATCAATGCTAAGCTGTAGTAAAGGTTCACGGGGTCTTTTCGTCCCATCGCGGGTAATCGGCATCTTCACCGATACTACAATTTCACTGAGATCATGGTTGAGACAGCGTCCGGATCATTACACCATTCGTGCAGGTCGGAACTTACCCGACAAGGAATTTCGCTACCTTAGGACCGTTATAGTTACGGCCGCCGTTTACCGGGGCTTCAATTCAAACCTTCACCTTAAAGGATGAGCTCTCCTCTTAACCTTCCGGCACCGGGCAGGTGTCAGGCTGTATACGTCATCTTTCGAGTTTGCACAGCCCTGTGTTTTTGTTAAACAGTTGCCTGGACCTATTCTCTGCGCCTCATATTGCTATGAGGACCCCTTATCCCGAAGTTACGGGGTCAGTTTGCCTAGTTCCTTAACCATGAATCTCTCAACGCCTCAGTATGTTCTACCCGTCTACCTGTGTCGGATTGCGGTACGGGTACCCACAGGATAAAGCTTAGCGGATTTTCTCGGGAGTATGGTTACCTGCGCTGTCAGCTTCCCCCGAGGGGGAGGCCGTACTGTCAAGGTCGGCTCTCGGAGTGGATTTGCCTGCTCCGATCAACGCCTACGCTCTTCAACGGGGACTTCCGTCGCCCCGCGGCAGTGTCACTGCTCCGTCTCCACGTCGCTCCTGAAGGTAGTAACGGAATGTTGACCGTTTCTGCCATCGCCTTCGCCATTCGGCTGAGACTTAGGACCCGACTTACCCCGGGATGATTGGCATTGCCCGGGAAACCTTAGACTTACGGCGGAGGGGAATCTTACCCCTCTTGTCGTTACTTATACCTACATTTGCTTTACCATGCGCTCCAGGATCTGTCATCATCACCATTCTGCGCACATGGTATGCTCCCCTACCGATACTTTTAATATACATTGCTATCCCGCGCCTTCGGCATCTGACTTATACCCGATTATTATCCATGCCCGGACCCTCGACTAGTGAGCTGTTACGCACTCTTTGAATGAATGGCTGCTTCCAAGCCAACATCCTAGCTGTCATGGGGACCGGACTTCGTTAGACTAACTCAGACAGAATTTCGGGGCCTTAGACGGCGGTCTGGATTCTTCTCCTCTCGGGGACGGACCTTAGCACCCGCCCCCTTACTGCATGGCTGCAGTCCGTGAGCATTCGGAGTTCGTCAGGTCTCGATAGGCGGTGAAGCCCTCTTGACCTATCGGTCGCTCTACCTCTCACGGAGATCGCCACACGCGGCACCTAAATGCCTTTCGGGGAGTACGAGCTATCTCCAAGTTTGATTGGCCTTTCACTCCTACACTCAACTCATCCGGAAGCTTTTCAACGCTTATCGGTGCGGTCCTCCATTCCGTGTTACCGGAACTTCAACCTGGTCAAGTGTAGATCACTTGGTTTCGCGTCTACCCCCTCTGACTTAAACGCCCTGTTCAGGCTCGCTTTCACTGCGGCTGGGAGCATCATTACTCTTAACCTTGCCAGAGATGGTAACTCGTAGGTTCATTATGCAAAAGGCACGCCGTCACCGGATATACCGGCTCCGACCGCTTGTAGGCGTATGGTTTCAGGAACTGTTTCACTCTTCTTGTCGAAGTGCTTTTCACCTTTCCCTCACGGTACTGGTTCACTATCGGTCTCACAGGAGTATTTAGCCTTACCGGATGGTCCCGGCGGATTCGCGCAGAATTACTCGTGTTCCGCGTTACTCAGGATACCGCTATGCCGAACCTTGGTTCAAATACAGGACTTTCACCCTCTGTGGTTCTTCTTTCCAGAAGATTCTTTTCACTCGATTCATACAATGTCGCGGTCCTACTACCCCGCAGCTGCGTTGCCACAGTCACGGTTTGGGCTCTTCCCCGTTCGCTCGCCACTACTGGGGGAATCATTGTTTATTTTCTTTTCCTGCAGGTACTAAGATGTTTCAGTTCCCTGCGTTAGCTCCCACGCTCAGCGTGGGTGACCGTCCTTCAGACGGCCGGGTTGTCCCATTCGGAAATCCCCGGATCAGAGATTATTTGCATCTACCCGGGGCTTATCGCAGCTTATCACGTCCTTCGTCGCCTCTGTGAGCCTAGGCATCCGCCATACGCCCTTTCTTACTTTCTTCTTATAAAGGATGAAGCGGGGATACAAAAAGCAACATACATTGCTCTGCCTTCCTCCGGCTTCACCTTCTGAAGCTCATACTTTCAGCTGTCAAGTGAAATCGCATCTTGCGATTTGATTTCTAAGACTGAACTTAGTTTACTTTACAGTTTTTGCTTGTGTCAATATGTCAAAGATCGTATGGAAACCTCAGAATGCACGCTTCAGCATGCACTGTGATGTCCATCTGTGGAGAATAACGGATTCGAACCGTTGACCCCCTGCTTGCAAAGCAGGTGCTCTAGCCAGCTGAGCTAATCCCCCAAGAAGAATGAGGAATGAGGAGTGGAGATTGTTGAATTCCGCATTGCTCATTCAACATCACACAGTCCAGAGAAGTAGTCCCAGGCAGACTTGAACTGCCGACCTCCACATTATCAGTGTGGCGCTCTGACCAACTGAGCTATAGGACTGTGGTCTGTTCATGATGCACAATGCATAATTATCATTTCCATGCCCATGCTCATGAATCCCGGTTGGCTGCTGTCCAAGACCTGGGCTTGGATAGCCCGGCTTCCTTTTTCTCTATATCAAAAAACAGGTGCGGCAGTACAAGAAGAACGGCAGAATTCCTTGCCTATCTCTCTTTTATTTATCCCTATTGTCATTACTATTGACTTGTCGACTTGTAAACCCGTTAACTCGTCAACTTGTTTACTCGTCTACTTGTCTACTCGGAAACCCGTCTCCAGAAAGGAGGTGTTCCAGCCGCACCTTCCGGTACGGCTACCTTGTTACGACTTAGCCCCAATCACCGGTTTTGCCCTAGGCCGTTCCTTGCGGTCACAGACTTCAGGCACCCCCGGCTTTCATGGCTTGACGGGCGGTGTGTACAAGGCCCGGGAACGTATTCACCGCGCCATGGCTGATGCGCGATTACTAGCGAATCCAGCTTCGTGGGGTCGGGTTGCAGACCCCAGTCCGAACTGGGACCGGATTTAAGGATTAGATCGTGTTTGCACAAAATCAACTCTCTGTACCGGCCATTGTAACACGTGTGTAGCCCCGGACGTAAGGGCCGTGCTGATTTGACGTCATCCCCACCTTCCTCACACCTTGCGGTGGCAGTGTCTCCAGAGTGCCCAGCATCACCTGATGGCAACTGAAGAAAGGGGTTGCGCTCGTTATGGCACTTAAGCCGACACCTCACGGCACGAGCTGACGACAACCATGCAGCACCTTCACAGACGCCCCGAAGGGCCGCTTCATCTCTGAATCGTTCGTCTGCAATTCAAGCCCGGGTAAGGTTCCTCGCGTATCATCGAATTAAACCACATGTTCCTCCGCTTGTGCGGGCCCCCGTCAATTCCTTTGAGTTTCACCGTTGCCGGCGTACTCCCCAGGTGGGATGCTTAATGCTTTCGCTTGGTCACCAGACTGAAACAGCCTGACAACGGGCATCCATCGTTTACCGTGCGGACTACCAGGGTATCTAATCCTGTTCGATACCCGCACTTTCGAGCTTCAGCGTCAGTTGTGCTCCCGCAAGCTGCCTTCGCAATCGGAGTTCTTCGTCATATCTAAGCATTTCACCGCTACACGACGAATTCCGCCTGCGTTGTGCACACTCTAGTGGACCAGTTCGCGCTGCAGTGCAGACGTTGAGCACCTGCATTTCACAACACGCTTAATCCACGGCCTACGCTCCCTTTAAACCCAATAAATCCGGATAACGCCCGGACCTTCCGTATTACCGCGGCTGCTGGCACGGAATTAGCCGGTCCTTATTCATGCGGTACCTGCAATGAAGGACACGTCCCTCACTTTATCCCCGCATAAAAGCAGTTTACAACCCATAGGGCCGTCATCCTGCACGCTACTTGGCTGGTTCAGGCTCTCGCCCATTGACCAATATTCCTCACTGCTGCCTCCCGTAGGAGTTTGGACCGTGTCTCAGTTCCAATGTGGGGGACCTTCCTCTCAGAACCCCTACTGATCGTTGCCTTGGTGGGCCGTTACCCCGCCAACAAGCTAATCAGACGCATCCCCATCCCTGACCGATGAAATCTTTAATCGTCGTTGGATGCCCGCAGACGATGCCATGAGGTATTAGGCCGACTTTCGACGGGTTATCCCTCAGTCAGAGGCAGGTTGGATACGCGTTACTCACCCGTGCGCCGGTCGACGCCCGGGGAAGCAAGCTTCCCCGTCGTTTCCCCTCGACTTGCATGTGTTAAGCCTGTAGCCAGCGTTCATCCTGAGCCAGGATCAAACTCTCCATTGTAAAGTAAGTTTGAAAGGTAAGAAGCAAAAAGAAAAGACAGCAGAACTGTCTCGGCTTCAAGCTCATACCCTGAATAATCTGTTCAGAACGAATCTCCCTGATTTAATAGTAAAAAAACAAATTGAAAGCAAGAAAGCAACGGACCAAGAAAGCAATCACTCACTGTCCCGTTCCCCATCACTTCACTGCTCGAATTGATCGGTTCGTTTATTCTACCCAAGACACATATCGCTACATGCCTTGCTTCTTGTACTACTTCTCTGTTTATGTAAATCCTTTCAAAGAACGCTTCTTCTAAGTGGCCAAAGCCTTTTGCAAGACCCCTGCCTTGCTCCTGGAATTCATAATCAATGTTCAAGTGATTTCTTCCTGAAAGCGTTTGCAAAGGTAATACAAAAACACGCCACCTCCAAATGTTTTTAAAGAAAAGTTTGAAAATAACTGAAAATTTTCATAAATCATGACAGAAAGACAGAATTTACGAGGTCAGGAAACAGAACATACCGACAAACGGCTGACCGCAGAGAGGCTGACCGCAAGCTTGAGGACGGCGACGCAACTGTAAAGAAAACTACACAGAGAACACATCGGCGACGGCGGCTCCCTTTCTTCTGTTTCTTTCCGTCGTTCTTGTTCTTGTTCTTTGTTCTTGTTCTTAGAGAAAGAAAAACCATTGATTATCAAATAGTTAAAATGTTAATTAATCTAAACTTCAGGGCAAATGAAGAAAAGTTGAGCAGAAGTGGAGAGACTTCCAAACAAGATTGAGCAAATAAGCCAGAGCCTTTCAATTACATTTATGTAAAATATTATACACAGAAAGCAAACAGAACCAGTCCTTTTTTAAAAGACTAAGAACTGTCGTATATAACAAAAGAGAAGAGAAAACAACGGAAACTTACAAGCAAAGAAAAGGAAATGCGGCCCTTGTGTAAACCTGTGTAACGATTTACTTGACAGCAAACGAAGAATTTACTACTTTTGCAACGTCATGACAAACAACGGAATTATAAACCCACAAACTTGAAACAAAATGAAAATCAAAATGACAACAAGAATGAAAGCCCTGATGTTCATGCTCGCATTGATATTCAGTTTCGCGACAACAGAGACACAGGCACAGAAGAAAACCAAGGTCTACGACATCGTAGAAGTGATGCCCCAGTATCCTGGTGGTATGCAGGAACTGATGCAATACCTTGCCAAAAACATCAAATATCCCCCAAAAGCCGAGAAAAAGGGCATAGAGGGAAAGGTCATGATTAACTTCATCGTTGAGAAAGACGGCAGCATCAGCAATGTAAAAGTCGTCAGACATATACACCCTTTGCTTGACAAAGAGGCCGAAAGAGTCATAAAAGCAATGCCCAAGTGGTCTCCGGGAAAGCAAGAAGGCAAGCCCGTAAGAGTGAAGTTCAACATACCTGTAGCTTTCAGACTCAAATAAAAGAATGAGGAAACTCCACCTTATTATATTAATAATCTCTCTCTTCGTTGCGGGATGTTCTACAAAGAGCACCCGCAACGCTTTCCTCATGCACGTTGACAGCCTGCAGCGCACCAACCCAGACTCGGCATTCAACCTGCTATATGAAAACAACACGCTGTTTACCACCCCTGAAGACAAGGCCTATTACAGCCTGCTCTATTGCGAAACTTTCCTGAAAAAACCGCTTCTCTTCCAAACAAACCAAACCATTGACACGCTCATCAACTACTACAGACAGCAGGACGAAAGCACTCTACTCGCACGCGCGTTGCTCTGCAAGAGTATCAACCAACACAAGCATGGCTATTACAAAGAAGCCCTCACGAACGCCATTGCTGCAGAACAGCACACTGCCAACAGCGACAAATACCAACAAAGCCTCACCAAACTGCAACTTGGGAGCATCAATCTTGCCAACGGCTGCTATCAGCGGGCACTGCAACAGTTTAAGGAAGCACGTCAATCTGCACGGGCATTCAAAAGAAATCAGCCACTGATTGCTCAATGCTATCTCTATGAAAGTCATGCGCACAAACGCTTGCGACACGCTGACAGCACCATGCTGTGCCTGAAACAAGCTTTACCCTTCATCGACAAAACCGACCATCACACCTATGCAGAAGCGATGACAAGCATCGGGGAATGGTATCTCGACCATCAGGATGATGCGCATGCAGGTGCATATCTCACCCAAGCCTACCCTCTTGACGACTCTTACCACGCTGCAATGGCCATAGGAAATCTGTGGCAAAGAAAGGGAAAAACAGCCATGGCAAAAGACTACTGGTATCAAGCTGCCAACGCCAGCGACCACGAAACGCGCATGGCTGCCCTCGACTCTCTCCTGAAATTCAAGCCCGACAACACTTTCCTTTTACAGGAATATCGCCGAGCCACAAAGGAAGCACCGCATATCAACACCGATGAGATTGCCCAATTGCAGGCCGACTACGAGCATGCTACGCTGCAAAAGCGGGCCTACCAACGCATCAATGCCCTGCTGTTGGGCATCATCTGTCTTGCATTCCTTGCCATCACGGGGCACCGCCACTATAAAAACAAACTGAAAACACTGCGTCACAACCTCAACAATGTCAATGCCCAATACGTTCAATACCTCGAAGAATATCAGCAGGCTCGAAGCAAAATCAGCCTCTTGGAAAAGCGCATCGCCCACTATCAAGACGACAGGAAAGCGCCTGAAAAATGGAACATAGAAAATGAAATGCTCACCAGCGCTTGCGTTTTCAGTCTGCATCGTCTTGCTTCACGTGGACAAATAGCCCCCGAAACCAACTGGCATGAACTGTCCCGGCTCATTGTCAACCACGACACTCCACTGATAAAGCTGCTCAACCATAGCGACCTCAACGCAAAAGAACGCCACATCTGCATGCTCATCCGTCTGCGGTTCATTCCCAGCGAACTATCTGCCTTGCTCGGAATCAGTCCGCAAAGCGTAACCAACATGCGGCAACGCCTCCTGCAAAAACTATTTCATGAGAAAGGCGGAGCCAAGGATTTCGATGAAAAGATAAGGGCAATATAGGTCTAAAGCCTGCCATGCAATTTCACCACTTTGAAAACCATAGTGCGCAATTCAAGTTCTATTGCGTCGTAACTTGATGCAGAACACACCGCAATATGACGCATTTCACAGCCTCATTCAAGTCACTTTACAGCATGATTTGAGTCATTTCACGGCCCCATTTGACGCTCATCGAAGCACTTTCTGACCCAAAACAGCATCTTCACAATATGAGAGAGAAGAGAAAAACAGGCTGAAACGGGAAAGATGTTTCAATACTTTGCTGCTTTATAGCCATATTGATGAAACAGAGGTTACACCAATTTGGAGGAAGATTTTACTTGAAACAATCCCTAATGCCTATCCTCTTCAATGAGTATGAGCAGAGTTTTGACAGTTTATCTACTCCGAACCGAGAGTAAGACTAAACTTTTATGAGGTAAAAGAGTAATTTATAAGAAAAATAAGATAACTTTGCAATTGCTTGTTAAATCTGTGGAGATTAATGTATGAAGTCTATCCAAGATTTGTCAGCTTTTTATCTAAAAACACCAAACTGAATATTATAAAAAAATAAACATGACACAACCACGACTCATATGGGCAGACTCTCTCAAGGGGTGGCTTATGCTTCTTGTCATCCTTGGACATGCCATTCAGGGTACCCTTGGATATGAATGCAATAATAACCACGTGTTTAATTTCATCTACTCCTTTCATATGCCAGCTTTTATAGCGGTTAGTGGCTGGCTGCTTTTTAGAGGAGATTTATCAAGTTATACTAAGGAAGAGTATTTAAAGAGTTGCAAACGAAGAAGCTTACAGTTGCTTGTTCCTTACTTTGTTTGGATAATTATAACATTTATCAGAAAAGGAGACTACACACTGCAAGCCTCGACAGACTTTCTGCTGTATCCCGATCACTCCTTTTGGTTTCTTTGGGTGCTCTTCTGGATTTTTGCCATATTCAGACTTGCACAGCTGGTAGCATTCAATCTAAAGATAAATGAAATATGGATTATCCTTTGCACATGCCTCTTGCTTTTGGGGCTAATGGTTACAATGGAGATACGCATATTAGGGTTTCAATTCCTATCCTATTATTTTCTCTTTTATACTGTTGGCTATTTCCTGCATAAGTTCAAAGCTTTTAAGTTAAAGGTGAAATGGAACAGAATTACACTTGTAATCTTCTTCTTTCTTTGGATATGGTTAGCTTGGGGGTGGACAATGCACGGATTACCTTCATGGATTCCTGCCATTCCCTATTTACCTTCCTCTTTACTTCAATATGCCTATAGGGGATTTACTGCTCTTGTAGCAATCTTAATTATAAATAGCATAGCACCAAAGATATTGAATAACACCCACCCACTGAACAATATACTCTGCCACCTTGGAATTGTATCATTAGGACTATATGTGGTGCATTTGTCAATCATGGACTATATTGTTGATGGCATACAGACTGCTATGCCCTCTTTAAGCACATGGGCATGCATTTTTCTTGCCTTTATCATGGCATTGACAATATCATACTTTATTGTATGGTTACTAAATAAGAATAAATATACAGCAATAATATTTATAGGTAAATATCATTAATCTGGATAAAAAACAGATTATAGATTTGCTACTTTGGCAGAGATGCAAAAGGATTGAGACCTCTGCAAAACTTCTCTTATAATTTGCCTTTCTCAAATATTTTTGTACCTTTATAGTATGAAACAGAAGTTATCCTCTCCAAGCTTTGCTGACCTATTCCTTGCATAAAGAAAGGTCAAGCAGACATTCTTTTCACCAATAAATATTCATTCTTCTAAGAGTATATGGGAGAAAATAGAGAGAGGATGGTAGGTTTTGCAGAGGTCTCAGTGCGCAATTCAAGTTCTATTGCATCGTAACTTGATGCAGAACACACCGCAATATGACGCATTTCACAGCCTCATTTGGGGCACTTTACAGTATGATTTGAGTCATTTCACGGCCCCATTTGACGCTCATCGAAGCACTTTCTGACCCAAAACGGTATCTTCACAACATGAGAGAGAAGATAAAAACAGGCTGAAACGGAAGAAGCCCTTCAATACTTTGCTGCTTTAGGGACATGGTGTAAAGGCTGTACCAGACAGGACTCTTCACTGTCATATAAACCAGACTCTCCGATATCCAACCTTGAAAACATCTTACAAAAAGAGTTAATTACTTCTAAGTTGCCTTTCATTTATTTGGGAAGCACCGCAGAACTGTCTATCTTTGCACACTCTTGCGAAGCCCTTTGTCTTTCCAGCGATGCCGGGATAGAGGCTTTCTGCGAGAGAACTCTCTGACTTAACTCAAAATAACACAAGGGATGTTTATCAAGTATCTTTGTTTTGGCATCGCATAAATAATATCATCATTCATCTTAAAGTTATGCAATACGTAATTATTATTTTTGTGACTTTTTTTGTATTGAGACTGTTTTCTCTTTATTTTTCAATCCGAAATGAGAAACGTTTACTCAGGTGTGGGGCCATACAATATGGCAAGTTCAACTCGCTTTTAATCACTTTGGCACACATCGCCTATTATTTTTCTGCCTTATACGAAGCTTATGCCACAGGCATCGAGTTTGAGAAAGTGTCAGGCATAGGGCTTGCGATTATGACGTTTGCCTATCTCATGCTTTTCTATGTCGTTTACAAGCTTCGTGATATATGGACTGTCAAGCTCTATATCGTGCCTAATCAGCGCATTGAACGTAGTTTCCTGTTCCGCACAGTGCGCCACCCGAACTATTTTCTCAACATTATCCCCGAACTTATAGGTGTGGGATTACTCTGTCATGCGTGGTTCACGCTATCTATTGGTCTGCCTATTTACCTATGTTTGCTTGCTGTGCGCATACGCCAAGAAGAGCGAGCCATGAAACCGTTATTAGGTTAATCAGATAAAAATCATTTGGCATTTCATACAAAAATAAGGCAGGAAACACTCCTGCCTCATTCGATTTATAGTACGATGTGAAATAAGTTGGCAATCTATTAATAAACAATTTTTTTGCCATTAACAACGTATATTCCTTTACTTGGCTTTTCAACCCGGCGTCCCTGCAAATCATACATAGTTTGTTTGCCACTCTGCTGAGTCAGCTTATTGATGCCCGTAGTATCTTTTACTTTCTTACCCTTGAACACATAATCAATCCTTGTATCTTCATAAGAGATTGCAAAAACCATCTCTAAAGTTCCATTCTCATATACAAAGCTTTTATCGTCATAGATATTTCCCCAAAGAAGTACTGAAATTTTCTTATCTTTCGTTGTAACATGATCAGAAAAAACACTTTCTAAGTATATCTTCCATTTGCCTCCATAAGAAGACAATCGACAACTTTTAAAAGGAATTTCCCCAAACGTATATTGTCCTATTATAAAATCTTTAAGCGTCACCACAGTAAATCCTTGTTCGCCTTTACTGATTTCAATCTTTACCTTCTTCTTTGATCCAGGCATTTTAGTTCCTTTATTTTCAACCTCAGTTGTGGCTTCACCTTCATAGATACCGTACACGGATGACGGTATGGTTTCCGGTTTATTTCCTTGCGCCATCATCACCGTTACTTGTGCAAAAAGCATAAATACCAACATGGGAATCCTGTAAAAACTTCTCATAATCTTGTCCTTTATTAAATGATAATTATTAAATATACAAACTCGGTAAGCACTCAAAAAATCTTTATGCAATAAACATTCCACCAAGTAAAATGCTAAAAATCGTGGCAAAGGTATATAAATATTGGGAATATACCCACAAAAGATTTTGAAAAAAATCCAAACAATCGTTTTCTTTTGTATAATAAAACTACTTAAAAAACATGAGACGAACAGGAATAGACACCTCTTAAAACCTATTTAATTATAAGGTATCTATAGGCAAAACACTTCACAAAAGCGCCACAATTAGTTTAGAAACAAGAATTAAAAGCATTTGAAACATTTAGAATCATATTCATTTTATGACGTTCTTTTAGATTATTTTTTTATCGATTTCAAAATAAACATGTATCTTTGTACCCGAATTATCAATTTGGTTTTAAAATGAAAAAGATTGTATTTATGTTATTGGCAGCAGGCATACTCACCTCCTGCTCAAAGGATAATCAGGACATTCCTACCCCACTTCCCCCAGCAAAACAAAAGCTTGACTACATTTCCAAAATAGAGGAATACGACAAAGCAAGCATGAAAAAGAATTATGAAATCAGCTTCAGCTACGACGGTCAGAAGCGTCTTACATCGTTTGAAGAAACATATCCCGGCACCAATTCCAAGAAAGTGTATAATGGAACGCTGACTTACGCCGATAAAGAAGTCATACTCAACTACACCAATAACAAATACCAAACGAATTTGATAAAGCCTACTGAAATCCGTTTGGCATTGGATGCAAAAGACAAAGTGAAGCAATTGAAAGAATCCATATACTTCAAAGATGGAACAGAAACTCGCATAGAGAAAGACCATGTCTATGACAGCGAGGGGCATCAAACTTCATACAAGTCTCCGTTTTACGATGCGGTGACCTTGACATGGCAAAGGGGTGACCTAATCAAGTCTGTTTATACGAAAGGGAAAACAACGACCATAAACCGCAAGTATGCGACAACTGCAAACCATACTTACCCTGATCTCAACCTGTTCCTCCAAGGAATGGCAGCTTCATCAACATGGAAGTATCTCTGGGCAGACCTTTTAGGACTGCGTTCCACCCATTTACTGGAAAGTATAGACTGGCAGAATGATACACCATCTACAGCAACCTACATTTACAAAACAGATACCAAAGGCAGACCTACAGAGGTCGAAGTGAAGCGAAGTAAAGCATACACCAATATGCTTGTAATCACATACGTAGAGAAGTAGCCTTTCTCTATTTCATTGTTTATCATAGTGGGAGGAGCCGTCAAGCTTCCTCCCACTGATATTTTATGATGATTAGTTTTGCGAGGGAAATGAAACAATAGCGATGAAGCAGGGAAAGCAGCTAATCAGTAAAAATCTAACAGCAGATTATTTCACACATACCAATTTGTTTAGGGTAGCATAAAGATTGATGCAAACCCCCAAAAAGCCACAGCTCTGAAGCGTACTTAGATTGCCAGCATCAACACCTTGAACTAAGACATATAAGCTTTCTCCCTTTCTGCACATAGTAAAAACTGCAACAACGGCCATTACTTTCAATCTTCAACATCAATAGTTTCTGGGATTCTTCTTCGGTAAGTTCGGCCGAAATAGGCCGTGATTTCCGACTACTCTGCACGACACTACGTATCATTTTCCACATAACTGAAATTCTTGAAGGTGGCAGTCTACACAAAAACTACCATACTACAAGCTGCCAAGACTACCGATAATATTGTTTCCCTTTTCATGACATATTTCACATTTCTTGATTAAACACTGCTGACAAAGACACAGCTTTTATGATGAGGCCCTGTGGAATGTTGTATCAAAGACTTTATGCAATGTAACAAATCTAAACAGAAAACGAAAGTAAGCCATATCAAGAAACGATATAACTTGCGTCATGTTACCTCGCAATCTGCGTCATATAACAAGCTAATCTGCATCAAGTTACACAATGATTTGACGCAAGTTACAAGACAAGTCTTAACTAATTGATTTCTATCTACTTACAAGTCGCATCCCATTTCCTAAACAACAATACTCGCAAAAACATTGCATGAAAGTTCAAACTCGGTTTTCTTCCCCCTTGAAAGAGGTCTGAGGGAGGCTCTCTATCAACGCTTTCATTCCCTCACTCGCCCCCATCTGCAACTGCTTTACATGCCGATATCCGCCTGCATTCACAGGATTTGGGTCGATGAGATAGATGGGAATGTCGGGCTTGCTATACTGTAGAAGCCCTGCAGCAGGATAGACATTAAGACTCGTCCCGATGATGACAAAGATGTCGGCTGAAGCCACTTCGCGGGCTGCCGGCGCTATCATCGGAACGCTTTCTCCAAAGAAAACGATGAAAGGACGCAGCAGACTGCCGTCCTTGGCCAATGTTCCCGGGGCGACATCACTGTTTTCAGGTGTCAGTTCTTCAATGAATTGAGGATTATAGGGATCGTGACTTGAGCAGACTTTTGATAGCTCCCCATGCAGATGAATAACGTGCGAAGAGCCGGCACGCTCATGTAGATTATCCACATTCTGCGTGATAACAGTCACTTGGTAATCCCGTTCGAGCGACCGAATGAGTCGATGTCCCGCATTAGGCAAGGCATTCCACAGCTTACGTCGCAGCATGTTGTAGAAGTCAGTCACCAATGTCGGGTCGTTTTCCCAGCCATGATGCGTGGCAATCTGCTCCACAGAATAGTTCTCCCAAAGGCCGTCACTGCCGCGAAACGTCTTAAATCCACTCTCAACCGACATGCCCGCGCCGGTAAGGAAGACAATTTTTGAAGCTTCGGTTCTCATAAATCCATGTTTTTATTGATACTGCATCAGGGCATCCGTCCTGTTTTGTTGCATTCATGTTACAAATATATATAAAAATTATGTGAAGCTGATTGCATTTTAATAAAATTAAAGCATCGTTTCTTCTCTATTCAGTTTTATTCTGCTATCTTTGCACGTGATTTCAAAATATTTCATGAATTAAAACAACTAACTTAGCATTTTATGGATAAAGTAAGCTATGCACTCGGCATCGGTATCGGCAGACAGTTGTCGCAGATGGGTGCCGCAGAACTTAATATTGACGATTTTGCACAGGCCATTAAAGACGTTATCGCCGGCAACCTGAAATTAGATGAGGCTGAAGCACAGCAACTTGTGCAGGAATTCTTTGCAAAACAAGAGGCCAAACAGCAGGCTGCAGCTTCTGAAAAGGGCAAGGTTGCCAAGGCTGAAGGCGAGAAATTCCTCGCAGAGAACGGCAAGAAAGAGGGCATCATCACGACAGCTTCGGGGCTGCAATACCAGATATTGCGCGAAGGAAACGGTAAAAGTCCGAAGGCTACTGATACGGTTGAATGCCATTACGAAGGCACTTTGATAGACGGAACGAAGTTTGATTCGTCGTATGACCGCGGTCAAACCGCCACATTCCCACTCAACCAAGTGATTGCCGGCTGGACAGAAGGACTGCAACTGATGAAAGAAGGCGGCAAATATCGCTTCTTCATCCCCTACAACCTCGGCTATGGCGAGCGCGGTGCAGGCGCATCCATTCCTCCGTTTGCAGCCTTGGTGTTCGATGTAGAGCTTGTAACAGTGAAATAATACATAAAATAATATCTCAGAAAATGAAACAATTAGCATTTGTAGCCACTATGGTTATTGCTGCCGCAACATTCTCCGCTTGTGGCAATTCAACTCCAAAAGCCGACTTGAAGAACGACGTAGACACGATGAGCTACGCCATGGGTATGGCTCAGTCTCAAGGACTGAAAGAGTTTCTCGTAAGTCGTATGCAGATTGATACTACCTATATGGATGAGTTTATCAAAGGTCTTAACGACGGTGCCAACGCTGGTGACGACAAGAAAACAGCTGCTTACTACGCCGGAATACAGATAGGTCAGCAGATTTCTAACCAGATGATCAAGGGCATTAACAGCGAAGTGTATGGTCAGGACTCTACAAAGAGCATCTCACTGAAGAACTTCATGGCCGGTTTCATTGCCGGAACAACGGGTAAGAACAATGATGTGAAGATGACATCCGAGCAGGCACAGCAGCTTGCACAGACCAAAATGATGGCTATCAAGAGCAAGAACATGGAGAAAGAGTACGGCCCAAACAAGGTAGCCGGTGAGAAATGGTTGGCTGCCAACAAGAATAAAGCTGGCGTAAAGACCTTACCTTCGGGCGTACAATATAAGGTTATCAAGGAAGGAAAGGGTGCAATGCCACAGGATACTTCTACAGTTGTTGTCAACTATGAAGGCAAAACAATCGACGGAAAGGTTTTCGACAGCAGCTATAAGCGCGGAGAACCCATCACTTTGAAAGCCAACCAAGTCATCAAAGGCTGGACAGATGCACTCGTTCACATGCCTGCCGGCTCTGTATGGGAAGTTTATATTCCTCAGAACTTGGCTTATGGCGACCGCGAACAAGGCCAGATCAAGCCTTTCTCTGCCCTCATCTTCAAGATTGAATTGGTTAAGGTAGGCAGTAAATAAAACTTTCGACAATGAAAAAACTCATAGTTATTGCGCTCGTCTTCATGGCGGGCGCAACGCTTACTACACAGGCAAAGGACAAGAAGAAGAAACCAATGAGCACTTCACAACAAACAGCAGTGAAGCTTGTTTCTGCTTCTGACTCGCTCAGCTACCTTGCTGGTATGACGGCAACAGACGGTCTTGTGCCCTATCTTCAGCAGAGTTTCCAAGTCGATACCACGAATATGGCCGACTTTCTGAAAGGATTTCTCGAAGCACAGTCACGCGTTGGAGATCCTGCTTTCAAGGCTTATGCAGCCGGAATGCAGATTGCAGAGATGGTGAACAGCCGCATTCTGCCCAACATGAAGCAGGCTTTCGAAGGTTCAAACGACTCTATACAGCGTGCAATGTTCCTCAATGGCTTCACCGCTGCATTGCAGAATGACACCACATTCTTCGCACAAAGCGAAGCATCCAGACTCTATCGCAAGCGTATGGACAATGTCGTTGAGACGCGGAATGCCGCCTATAAGAAGGAAAACGAAGACTGGTTGAAGACCAATGCACAGAAAGAAGGTATGCAGACCACGCCTTCCGGACTGCAATATAAAGTGCTCATCGCAGGTAACGGCCCTAAACCGAAAGAGACAGACAAGGTGAAAGTGAAGTACGAAGGCCGCTTGATAGACGGTACAGTCTTTGACAGCAGCTACAAACGCGACCCTCAGACCAATGTCTTTCGATGCAATGAAGTCATCAAAGGCTGGACAGAAGCACTCACAATGATGCCTGTTGGCAGTAAATGGGAAGTCTGCATACCACAGAATTTGGGTTATGGCGGTCGACAAGCAGGCCAGATTAAGCCTTTCTCTACCCTCGTCTTCACAGTCGAGTTAGTAGATATCGAGAAATAAAATCATCCATATGATTTACAGAATGCGCAGGAATTGAAAGATTTCTGCGCATTTTATTGTCTGTTCAAATAATATTATCTATATTTGCTATCAGAATGTAATTGTATTGAACAGAATAACAAACAACGATGTGAAATATGGATAAGATCGATACACTTGATAAGAAAATACTGAGCATTCTTTCTAAAAATGCACGCATTCCATTTAAGGATGTGGCCGAAGCCTGTGGCGTTTCGCGTGCTGCCATCCACCAAAGGGTGCAGCATCTCATGGAGAATGGCGCTATCACGGGTAGTGGTTTTGATGTCAATCCGAAGAGCCTCAACTACTCCACTTGCACCTATGTAGGACTCAATCTTGAGCGTGGAAGCATGTATAAAGACGTAGTGAAACGGCTCATCGGCATTCCCGAAATCGTGGAATGTCACTTTACAACCGGCCCCTACACGATGCTCTTAAAACTCTATGCCAAAGACAACGAGCAGCTGATGGACTTGCTCAACAACCAATTACAAAGCATTCCGGGTGTTGTTTCGACCGAAACTCTGATCTCACTTGAGCAGAGCATCAAGCGCGAAATACCCGTTCCTATCGATGAAAACGAATGATTTGAATGTTACATTTGTACAGAGAAAATGACTAACAGATTTCAACTCGGGACCTATCTTGATGAGATATATTCCACATTTCCAGAGGCCGAACATCGTCCGATGATTGGCATTACGGCGAATTATGCCGACGGTGACGCCACAATTCGCAGTGTCTACTATCGCCAAATCGTAAAAGCAGGAGGCACACCTGTTATCATTCCCCCCATATCCGACCGCCATGTACTCATCAATACGCTTGACCGTATTGACGGACTTGTGCTTACCGGCGGAGCCGACTACAATCCGTTGTGGAGCGGGGAGGAGCCTCTTCAAGCGCTTCATCATATCAACCGTGAGCGCGATCTGCCCGAACTGCTGCTCACAAGATTAGCTTATAACCGACAAATTCCTATGCTTGGAACTTGCCGAGGCATGCAAACGCTGGCACTTGCTTTAGGCGGAAGGCTTACACAAGACATCAAAACACCGCTGAAACACGGACAAGACGCTGAGCGCGAAGAGCCTACACACAGCATCACCATACAGGAAAACAGCATGTTGGCAGCCCTCTATGGCACGCATACTTTCGTCAACTCGTTCCATCATCAGGCTGTAGCTGAATGCGGAGAAAAGTTCCATGTCACCGCAACTGCACCCGATGGCATCATTGAGGCCATGGAAAGTAGTGAGCAAAAGGCAATTATCGGCGTGCAATGGCATCCCGAATGGCTCGAAGAAGAGGGGCTGAAACTCTTCCAATGGCTTACGGAATGCAGTGCAGAATTCAGCAAAGCAAAACGCCTGCACAGTCATATGCTGACCTTTGACAGCCATTGTGACACACCGATGTTCTTTCCCCAAGGCATTCATTTCGAACAAAGAGATCCGCGAATCCTTTATGATCTGCACAAAATGAATGACGGGAGACACGATGCAGTGACGATGGTTGCCTATCTGCCTCAACACCCGAAGCCCGGCGAAATCCCTGAAGGCATGTCTCCAAAGCAGTATGCTGACAGCATATTCGACCAGATAGAAGCTATCGTTAAGCGTGAGAAAGCCTACATTTCTATCGCTCGGACACCTGACGACCTCTATCTGAATAAAGCGCAGGGACGCAAGAGTATCATGCTTGGAATAGAGAACGGATTGGCCATTGAGAATGACATTGCAAACGTAGAACACTTTGCAAAGCGCGGTATTACTTATATCACACTGTGCCACAACGGTGACAATGCCATCTGCGACAGTGCCCGAGGCACGGGTACTCACGGCGGAGTGAGCGCTTTCGGCGAGCAGGTAATCCACGAAATGAACCGACTTGGTATCATGGTTGACCTCAGTCATGGCGGTGAAAAGAGTTTTTATGATGCCTTAGACATCAGCACTACGCCGATTGTTTGCAGCCACAGCAACTGCAAAGCGCTGTGTGATGTACCACGTAACCTTACCGATGACCAGCTACGTGCACTCGCAGCAAAGGGCGGTGTGGCTCAAACCACGATGTATCATGGCTTTCTCAAGAAAGAAGGTGAGGCCTCAATCCTCGATGCCGTGGCTCATCTTGAACATGCTATCGACATCATGGGAATAGACCATGTGGGCGTAGGAACCGACTTTGATGGCGATGGTGGCATCAAGGGAATGGCCGATGCGTCCGAGATGATCAACTTCACCATCCAGCTTCTCCGCCGAAAATACAGTGAGACTGATATTGAGAAGATATGGGGCGGCAACTGGCTGAGGGTGATGCGAGGCGTAAAAGAGAAGGCCTCCGTTAGGTTTTAAGAAGCCAAAAAGCAGTTACCTATAGGTCATGCTGCCATTTCAAATCACTTAAAACGATTGAATGCATAAACAGGGATACATTGAACATGTATCCCTGTTTGCGCATCTGAAGCAGTAACCTGCCACCTATTTCTCCTTGTATATCACCTGGACAAGTGTCTGCCCGACAGCTTTCAGCGTGTTTTTATCAATATTTTCCATGTTGTCGGCAAGCGTATGCCACGTTGGGCCGAAGCTACTTTGCTGACAATCTGCATAGTATGGGATGATATCTATCGTTGGAATCTTGGCAAACTGATTGACAGGCACGTGGTCATCTGTAATCACTCCGCCGTCTTCTTTAGGGAAATAACTGCCAAATCCCACTTCACGCGCAGCACGCCAAACCTTCTTTACAATCTCCGGAGCATATTGCATTGACATGCCTTCACGGTAGAATTTGGCACCAACGCCACCCACCATGTCCAACAAGATGCCGTAACGTGCCTCGTAACCCTGCGGCAGGTTCTTGCTCCAATATTGTGCACCAAGCGCCCAACTATCGGCATTATCAGCCACATCTGCCCATTGAGGAGTGCCCCAATCCTCGGCATCAAAGCACACAAAGTCAATGCCCAACTGCTTGTTAAACGCCTTTTCATCCTTGCTTTTCCCGATAATCCGTGCCAGTTCGAGCATCACGGCAACCCCACTTGCAGCATCGTTGGCAGCGAGAATAGGCTTTCGCCAGTTCGCACTGTCAGGGTCGTTGTCGGCCCACGGACGGCTATCCCAATGCGCACAAAGCAGTATTCGCGTCGTCGCCTCGGGGTTAATGCTCGCCATGATGTTACGACTGCGCAGCTTTGTGCCGTCATATCCCGCGAGCGTTGCAGTCTGCGTGGTCACCTTACAGCCATATTCCTTGAACTTACTGACAATCCATTCGCCACAAAGGTCATGCCCCCGACTGTTCATGTCGCGTGGCCCGAAGTCGCATTGTGCCTTTGTAAAGGCGTAAGCACTATCGGCATTGAACGACGGCCCCACTGGATTTACCTTCGCAACCTCCTCGGTTTCCTCGATATTCTGCACCTTGCTATCCGCATTTTTGTAGTAATGGAGTCCGCCTATAGCCAATGCAGCCACAGCAACTCCAAGCGTTATTTTCATTGATTTCTTCATTTTTCCTGTTATAACTGACCTGCTTCAACCATCAACACCACGCGTTCGGTGAGTCGGTCAACGCCGTTCGGATCGTATTTCTTAGCCAAAGAAGCACCGAAAGTCCAAGCGAAAGCCTGCCAGAAACCCGCGCGGACAGGCCCCAACACCGCCTGCAATGTGCCGTAAGCCGAACTTCCACACTCGCGATAAACCAATTTGATAAGCAGCTTTCCCTGCTGATAGGTCAGCTTTTTCATGCGTGGTGTGTACTCTTCCTTAATGCTTTTCTCCACATATTTCAAGTGAGCGTCCTTGGCTCTCTTATTGGGAAGCGTCTGAATATAGTCGTAGGTTTCGATGATGATGCGGTTAACTTCCTTGGCTATCGGCAGTACTTTCTTCACATTATACACCAACCGATTGTAGGCCATGCGCTGCTGTGCATTCTCAAACACGGGCTGTGGGTAGACATATATATTGTTGAGCTCGACATACTGGATAGAGTCGCGCCCCTGAAGCACCTTTCCAACGCGCACCATGGGCACGAAAGTAGGATCATCCATATCGACATCCCGATCCTCAGGGAGCACGCTTCCGGGGCGTTTCCCGACGGTATTTGTCTGGGCATTCAACTGCAGCGACATGCCGACAAGCATCATGATCATGAACAACTTATATTTCATTCGTCCCTTTTCAGCGCTTTCCAATCTTCTTTTTCAAATCCTGTCCATAGGCAGGCAAGCCTGACACAGCTCACATGGCACAATGAAGACATGGGCAAAAGTACGTATATTTTTGGATAAAAAGAAAGAAACGAGGAAGAAAAAGGAGGAAAACCGTCTTCTTCTCCCCCTTGCCTGACGAAGTTCTGTCTATTGCCTAACGATGATTTCCAATGCAACAAGCAGAAAGCAACATGTCATGCAACATCTTCCTACCTATTGAACAGCCGATGACAAAGTCTCTGATCAACAAGCAACATGCAACATTCCAAAAGTCAACCGCCATGGACTTCAATGCTGACAAAACAGCATGGAGAAGCTCAAGGCAATGCGGAGATTTGTTGTTTATTTTCACATTGGATTTGCATTCGCCTCTAAAAATCATTATCTTTGCCTTAGGGAAAGTGCACAAGTGCTTTCCCTTTTTTCATGTTTTGCAGCAAAGGCCTGTGCAATAGGATGCAAAACTGCACGTAATCTGCATCATATTACATGCTGATATGCCACAAAACACTGCGTCATATGACGCAAAACGCAAGACCATTTGATGGAGATGGCAACACTTCAAGGCTGAAATGAGCAGACAAAGTCAGGCTCATTGAAAGTCCGTTGCCTATCAACTGTCAGGTTTTTTGAGTTTTTTCTTAAAGTTTGTTAACCTATATGACAAGATATGCAGACACAAAAGCCCCCTCAAGAAAAAGTCTCAAGGGGGCAAAGAAATAGGGAGACGGGCACGAAGTTATTGCAACAAGCCCTCTAACTTCTTTTGAAAATCCTTGTCAGAAGGCCTGAAAGCTTCAGCATCAAGCACAGTGCCATCGGCTGCAATCAGAATGAAACGAGGAATTGACATCACGCTGAAAGCCGCGGAGATAACGGTGTTTTCCTCATCGTTGGCATTGAACTGGAGCCACTGCGGACGGTCTTTCTGCAGGCGGGTCAACCATGCAGCGCGGCTCTTGTCAAGGCTGATACTGATGAACTGCACGCGATTGTCGTTCTTATAATGCTCAACCTGTGCTGCAAGGGCAGGGATTTCAGCAAGGCAAGGCTTACACCAAGTGGCCCAAAGGTCGATATAAAGCACCTTGCCGAAATAGTCGCTAAGGTGGTGTTTCTTGCCTTCGGCATCCGAAAATGTGATATCCGGGCACTTCACACCAGGTTTTGTGGCGCGCTGTGCATCAACAACATGCTGATACTTCTGCACGATTTCAGGGGCAGCCTTGGCTTTCACGACGGCCCAGAATGACTCTACCTCATTGGCAGGCATCTGTCCCAATATCGCACCAACAAGGCCTTCCATGAGGAAAGAACGCACGTGAGGATTGTGCACATGAGCATCAACAGCGTTCAGATATGCCTCACCATAGCTGCCAACTGTAGCCTCCTGCATCACTGAAAACGGTATTTTGCTGCGCACAAACATGTCGGTCAGTCCGCGTTGTATATAGGCCGTATCATCTGGATTAATGTCGTTAATCAACGCCATGTAACGTTTATCTTCATTGGGATCACGCTGATGTTGATAGTCTTCATCAGATAAAAGGAGGAGACGATTAGACAGATAAGCTAATTCAACATCGCGCAGATGACGTGCCCGTTCGTCGGGAGTTCCGAGTTCACCAGCCATTTTCACGAGGCGATGATAACGCTCGTCAAGACGCCGATGAGCCTCGGCGAAGCTGATAGTGTCCACACTTCGGTTGGCCATTTCATAGGCCGCATTCTTTTCGGGCACGAAAGCTGCGAGTTCATTCAACAGCTGTGACAGGATAATGTTGGCGCCCTTATACTGTGCCTGCAGCTTTCCGCCCTTGCCACGCGTAAGCTTCAGCCGCTGCGTCTTGCCCGGTTCAACCACTATACAGTAAGTTTTTCCATCGGCAAGCAACAGTTGTATCTGCGCTTTCTCTTTCAAAGACGGATTGTTGTAGGTAGCTATTCCCTTGCGATTGAACGCGAGTTTCTCCAACGGTTGGGCTTCGTTCGTGAACATACTACCGCTCAACAGTGTTGTATCGGGTGCCTCGACAACCGCCAACTGCGCATGAACCAGAAAAGGAATAAGCCCTGAAAGGCTTGCAAAAAAACGTTTCATAGATCAAGATTCTTCTTTAAATTCATAATTAAGTATTATCAGTAGCTATATTGCAGTGGCTTAAAAAGCCACCGAACTCTTGCTTATAAGCTCACAAGTAAATGCTCCCCCTTGAGATAATTCATAATGCACAATGCATAATGCATAATCATGAAAGACCACAAGGAAATGCCCCCCTCCTTGGGAACCGTAGGTCGCTGTTCGTTGAGTAAGCGAAACGAGAAAAGCAAAGAGTTGGGGGAGATCTCGCTATCTCACATTCCCCTCCCCTCGGGAGGGGCCAGGGGTGGGTGTCAAGGGTTGGGGGAGGTCTCGCTTACATATACCCCAACCACCTCAATATATCATTAAGATTGGCCACAATCATCAGCAGAATGAGGATTGTTACGCCTGTATATTCGGCACGTATCATGAACTTTTCACTCGGTTTACGACCCGTAATGATCTCGTAGATGAGGAAAAGAACATGCCCACCATCAAGTGCAGGGATCGGCAGTATATTCATAAAGGCGAGGATAATGCTTAAGAAGGCTGTCATTTTCCAGAAGAGATACCAGTCCCATGATGAGGGGAAGAGGCTTCCAATGGAACCGAAACCGCCAAGACTCTTGGCACCATCGGCCGTAAAGATATACTTCATGTCGCTCACATAGCCCTTCAAGACGTCCCAACCATAAGTAACTCCTGCCGGGAAACTGGCTAAGAAGCCATAGCTCTTGTGGGTAGCGACATAGAGACTCTGCACACTTGGGAATGCAATGGCAAGTTTCAAATCAGGTGTAAGCACGATTTTTGCCGTGTCAATCTTGTCGGCCTGATAAACCAACTGTACCATCCGCACCTTCATACTGTCGGCATGTGTCTTGCAAGCTGCCAGTTCATCGTTCAATCTGCTTAGCTCATCAAGGAACAGATTGGCTGAAGTAATCTTCACACCATTAAGGGCAAGGATCTTGTTTCCTTTCTTCAAGCCAAGCTTCTCACCCGGCCCGCCGGGGATAACAGAGTCGACTGTTGCAGGAAGATAAGGTCTACAGAAAGCCGGAGTGCTTTTAATCATGTCCAGAAGATTAATATCTCCGGAGAGAGAAAGGCTCTTTGGCTTGCCATTTCGAATGATATCAACACGTGTCGCCTTTGAAAGTGCGCGGAACATATCGGCACTGAAGTCCTTGAACTGCCCCTTTTCAGTGCCCACAAGAATGTCGTGGTCTTTGAAACCATAGCTTTTTGCCTCCTCATTAAACACCATTCCCTGCTTCATGTCTTTCATCTGGACATAGGTTTCGCCCCAAACGAACATGATCATTGAATAGATAAAGAGTGCAAGGAAGAAGTTAACGGTGACTCCGCCAATCATCACCAGCAGGCGTTGCCATGCAGGTTTCGTGCGAAACTCCCACGGTTCAGCTGGCTTGGACATTTGTTCGGTGTCGAAACTCTCGTCTATCATACCGGCAATCTTGCAGTAGCCACCCAGCGGAAGCCACCCCATGCCATAGTCGGTATCACTGTTTTTAGGTTTGAAATGGAACAGACTGCCTCCCCACTTGCCTATGCTGACATCAAAGAAAACATAGAATTTCTCTACTCTTATACCGAAAAGCTTGGCAAAAAACATGTGTCCGCCTTCGTGGAGCAGCACTAACAGGGAGATTGCAAGAACGAACTGCAATGCCTTTACAAATATGATTTCCATTATTTATTTACTGTTTTAAAATTCAAGATTAATGACTTCAGACTGCCACTGCATTCGAAATGAGGCTTCGGGCTATAGCTCGTGCCTCGGCATCAGTCTTCAGATAAATGTCAAGATTGGGGTCGTTGTCAAATGTTGCCTGCTGCATGGTCTTCTCTATCACGTCAGCCATGCCGAGGAATGAACACTCATCACGTCGGAAAGCAGCATTCGCCACCTCGTTGGCAGCATTCAGTATGCACGGCATATTGCCCCCTTTGTTGATAGCTTCATAGGCCAAAGCAAGACATTTGAACTTCTCTATGTCGGGTTCGAAGAACTCCAAGCATTGCTGTTTGAAGAGGTCGAGGCGCTCACCGCTAAGGGGTAATCGCTCCGGGAAAGAGAAAGCATACTGGATAGGCAGGCGCATATCGGGCACACCTAACTGTGCTTTCACCGCTCCATCAATGAATTCAACGGCACTGTGGACGATACTTTGCGGATGAATCAACACTTGTATGCGGTCAGCGGGCACGCCAAAGAGCCATTTGGCCTCCATAACTTCAAAGCCTTTATTCATCAGTGAGGCTGAATCTATCGTTATCTTGGCCCCCATATCCCATGTAGGATGCTTCAAAGCATCGGCAGCTGTGACGGTCTTGAGCTGCTCATGGCTGAACTTTCTGAATGGCCCGCCCGAGCAAGTGAGCAGGATTTTCGTGATTTCATTATCTGCATCACCGACTATACTCTGGAAGATTGCACTGTGTTCGCTGTCTACCGGCAGGATAGGTACATGGTTTTCTTTGGCCAAACTGCAAATCAATTCGCCTGCAACAACAAGCGTTTCCTTGTTTGCCAAGCATATCTTCTTATGGGCTTTAATGGCATTGATGGTTGGAACAAGCCCCGAAAAGCCAACCATGGAAGCCAGAACCATGTCGATAGGTTCGGCAGAAACAATCTGCTCCAAGGCCTCCTTGCCGGCATAAACCTTGATATCCGGTTCGTCACGGAGCAGTTCCTGCAGCGTTTCATAATGGGCCTCATTGCCTATAACGACTGCTGCCGGCTTGAATTCCCGTGCCTGTTGAGCCAGTTTCTCTACACTGTTGTTGGCTGTAAGACAATAGACCTCGTAGCAATCACTGTGCTGTCGAATGACATCGAGGGCCTGCGTGCCGATACTTCCGGTAGAACCGAGGATGCATATCTGTTGTTTTTTCTTTTCCATTTCTATCATCTTGGGGTTATAAGTCGAGCAAACCATCGGGAATTGACATTCTGATTTCCCGCCGTTGCATGTCGGCTTCATGGATTAACTCCTCGTGGGCAGGAAGCAAGATGTCGTTGCCTGCGGTGGTTTCTATTTCAAAAAGCGTGTTGATTGTGGTGTCATCAATAGCCTTGATGTGTCCGACAACCTGTCCATTCTGCTTATCAATGACTGCGAAACCAATGATTTCAGCCCACGAAACATGTTCAGCGTCGCTGTCGGAAAGGTTACGTGGGAAGAAAACCTCACAACCGGTGAGCTGTCGGGCACGCTCTTCTGAGTCGATATCTACAAACTTCACGAGTGCTTTTTCGTTGCTCTTGAAGCGGTATTCCTCCATGAAAAACGGCACAAGAATACCGTCAATATCAAGCACAAGATAGTCAGCATCGACGCGATCAAACACATCATCGCTGAAAAGGAACGACAACTCGCCTTTCACTCCATGGGGTTTCCCAAGCTTTCCTATCTTATAAACGTCTTCCTGTTTAATCATCTACTCGCCTGATACATGCCCCTATCTGGTTCAATCTCTCTTCAATATTCTCATAACCACGGTCAATCTGCGCAATATTTGCTATATGACTTGTACCTTCAGCTGACATGGCTGCAATCAGCAAAGCAATACCTGCACGGATGTCAGGACTGGTCATTCGCCCCGCACGGAGCTTCATCTTGTGGTCGTGTCCAATGACAACTGCCCGATGAGGATCACATAGAATGATCTGCGCTCCCATATCAATAAGTTTGTCAACAAAGAACAAACGGCTCTCAAACATCTTCTGATGAATGAGCACAGAGCCACGCACCTGTGTGGCAACCACCAAGAGAACGGAAATCAAGTCGGGGGTAAGTCCGGGCCAAGGAGCATCGGCCAAAGTCATAATTGTGCCGTCGATAAACGAGTCAACAACACAATGTGGCTGACGAGGAACGAACAAGTCATCACCTTCAGCCTGTATCTTTACGCCCAAACGCCTAAAGGCATCAGGGATAATTCCTAAGTTTCGGAGTGACACATTCTTGATAAGAACGCCGTCACCCACCATAGCTGCCATGCCAATAAACGAGCCGACTTCAATCATATCAGGCAGAACGGAGTGCTCTGCAGCATGCAACTTGTCGACACCTACTATCGTCAAGAGGTTGCTGGCAATACCACTGATGTTGGCACCCATGCCATTCAGCAAATGACATAGCTGCTGAATATAAGGCTCACAGGCTGCATTATAAATCGTTGTTGTGCCTTTTGCCATCACCGCTGCCATGATTATATTGGCTGTTCCCGTAACCGAAGCCTCGTCAAGCAGCATATAACTGCCCTTCAGTCGATGTGCCTGGATTTGGAATACATCGCGTTCGGGATCACGAACAAACTTCGCTCCGAGACTTTTGAAACCCAAGAAATGAGTATCCAAGCGTCTACGTCCAATCTTATCTCCGCCGGGTTTGGCCACGGTTGCCTTGCCGAAGCGCCCCAACAGTGGGCCAATCATGAGCACACTTCCACGAAGTGAAGCACATTTCCGCACAAATTCCATGCTGTCAAGAAAGGAAAGATTGAGCGCATCGGCCTGAAAAGTGAAATCACCTTGGGCATGTCGCGTCACCTTCACCCCGATTTCCTGCAACAACTTGATGAGATTGTTGACATCAAGTATCTCCGGAACATTCTTAATTCGCACGGGGTCTGTCGTCAGCAGCGTAGCGCAAATGACTTCAAGTGCCTCGTTTTTGGCGCCTTGTGGTGTGATAGTGCCTTTCAACCGATGGCCACCTTCGATGATGAATGACTCCATAGGCTATTTTTTCTTACGCTTATTAGGGGTATTAACAACGGGTTTTTCCGTGATTTTATTAAACACAAAATCATTCAGATTGAGTTGAACCTTACCGTCAGTGAAGCGTGCTAGGTCGTCAGCTACCTTCTCGTCAGCAGCTGAACCATGGCTCCATGTCATCAAATCCATCTTCATCTGATTTGCAGTGAGACGTATAAGTTCATCACGTTCTTCGCCGTTCGGCATCTCTTTGAGCCGTTCGAAAACTTCAAAAAGGACATGTCCGTAATGGCGTACCGGTATCCGTTTCATCGGATACTCCATCGGTTCAGGCTTTGAGGTAATCTTATTGGCCTCACTGATATCATAAGGCCAGTCGATATCAAGCTTGAAATCGCTCATTATTGCCAAGTGATCCCAGAGCTTCTGTTGATAGTCATTGCCCTCCTTGCTCTGTGGAAACATGCGCTCCATGATAGCAACAATCGTCTCAGCACAGGCCTGACGCTCGTCCTTTGTCTTTAAGGTGACGCAGAGATTCACCATATCCTGCACCTCACGTCCATACTCGGGCATGACGAGTTTCTCACGTTGTGTATTGTAATCCAATCCTTCAATCTTCATAATCACAGCTGTTTCTTTGGCATTTTAGCAACGAAATCTTTCAAATATAACGGCACAAAGTAGGCCACATCCTCAAACTTTCCCTCGGCAAAGCGCTTATCTGCCAATGGAAACATATTCTTGGCAAGAGGTTGAATGCCTTCCACAAGGCGGGCATTAGGATGATTAATCTCGTTCATACACTTGCCTGCACCGTTTCCAAAGAAGTAAACCACACCCTTATCAAGGTATTCTTTATAAGTTTCGGCAGTCACAATATCGGCCTGAATAGGACGAACCTCATGCAATGCACGGTCAAACACCTGTGCATAAACTTCCATTCGGCGGGCATCAATCATCGGAACGAGCAGTGCATCTTCCTCTTGTGGATGTTCATTGAGCAACACGGGAACAGCCAAAAGCTCAAGAGTCGGTATGGCAATCAACTTTACATCGCGACCGTAACAAATGCCCTTAGCCATCGAAGTCCCTATACGAAGTCCTGTATATGACCCTGGTCCGCTGCTCACTGCTACTGCATCAAGCTTCAAACCATGGCTGTCAATGAAAGAAAGTGACTCATCGACAAAGGCACCAAGGGTCTCATTGTGATGCGGGCCACTGTAGTCTTCCTTGTTGAAAATACATTCTGCGTCATTACTGACGGCAACCGAGCACACATCGGTACTCGTTTCAATGTGCAATATACACGACATAGATGAAAAATATATTCTAAATAAAATGCAAATTTACGCTTTTTTCCCGCAAAATTCGTACTTTTGCAGAAATTTAACGCGTTCTAATTATGATACAGTCAATGACGGGTTACGGCAAAGCTGTCGTGACCTTTAAGGAAAAGAAGATTAATGTTGAGATTAAATCTCTAAACAGTAAGGCATTGGATCTCTCTACCCGTATTGCACCACTCTACCGTGAAAAGGAAATGGAAATACGCCAGACAGTGGCCAAAAGCCTTGAACGTGGCAAGGTAGACTTTGCGATTTGGATTGAAAAAGATACCGTTGTTGACGCTGCTCCCATTAATACTGCACTCGTTGAGAACTATTATAAGCAGATAAAAGCTATCTCCGCACAGACCGGAATCCCTGAGCCTACCGATTGGTATGCCACACTTTTAAACCTCCCTGACGTCACCACAAAGACCGATACAGAAGAACTTACCGACGAAGAGTGGACAGTTGCCTCGCAAGTTATAGGCCAAGCCATAGATGCTTTGGTCGCTTTCCGTAAGCAAGAAGGTGCTGCCCTGCAGCAGAAATTCAACGAAAAGGTGGACAACATTGAGCATCTGCTCTCCCAAATCGAGCCTTATGAGAAGAGTCGTATAGAGAAAATACGCCAGAATATCGTTAAAGGACTCGAACAAATCCCAAGTGCTGACTACGACAAGAACCGCTTGGAGCAGGAGCTTATCTATTATATTGAGAAATTAGACATCAGCGAAGAGAAGCAAAGACTCACCAATCACCTGAAGTATTTCCGTGAAACGATGAACGAAGAAGGCCATGGTGTAGGCAAGAAACTTGGCTTCATAGCCCAGGAAATGGGTCGGGAAATCAACACGACCGGCAGTAAAAGCAATCAGGCTGAAATGCAGAACATCGTCGTGAAGATGAAGGATGAGCTTGAACAGATAAAGGAACAGGTGCTGAATGCGCTGTAAGTAACCCACCCCAACCCTCCCGAAGGGAGGGAGAACATACTTGGGAAAGGTTATTCGTGAGTTTTCTTTTGACATTACTGCATTGTCTTTAATGCATCATCTCAATTACTTCATACATGAAATACCGCTACGAGACAAACGATGATGCCACCTATCATCTGCTACTTCAACAGGCGAAGCGAATGAGAAGTCAGCCAACGGAAGCAGAACGGACGCTGTGGAAACACCTAAAAGGCAATCAGTTGGGAGCACATTTCAGACAACAGCACCCTATATTCGACTATATACCCGACTTCGTCTGCCTCTCTCGCAGGCTCATTATAGAGTTAGATGGCGACTATCATCTCACAGAAGAACAACAGAGAAAAGACGAAGAGCGAAGCCGATGGCTTGCCACCAAAGGCTTTACCGTATTGCGTTTCAGCAATGATGACGTCTTTTTAAGACTCCATTTCGTGTTAGATAAAATCAGAAACAAAATGAAAGAAAACGATAATATGCCCTACGTTGACAACAAATCAGCAAGTCTTTCGCAAGCAGACACACCCTCCCTTCGGGAGGGAAGGGGTGGGTCTACGGGCAGACTCCTTATCTTCAGCGCTCCTTCGGGCTCTGGAAAGAGCACCATTGTGCAATGGCTGATGAAGGAACATCCCGAACTTAACCTCCATTTCTCTATCTCCTGCACGAGCCGAGCACCGCGGGGAACGGAGCAGAATGGCGTGGAATACTTCTTCCTTACGCCTGAAGAATTCAAACAGAAGATAGCAAATGGAGAGTTCTTGGAATATGAAGAAGTCTACAAAGACCGCTTCTATGGCACGCTGAAATCACAGGTTGAAGACCAGATTGAACGTGGAGAAAACGTGGTTTTCGACGTTGATGTGAAAGGCGGATGCAACATCAAGCAGTTCTATGGCGACCGAGCGATGAGCATTTTCGTGCAACCTCCGTCGATAGAAGAGCTGCGCCGACGCCTCAACGGGCGTGGAACCGACCTCCCGGAAGTTATCGAACAACGCTTAGCCAAAGCTAATTACGAACTCTCTTTCGCACCGAAATTCGACCGTATCGTTGTCAACGACGACCTCGAAACGGCCAAACAAGAGACGCACAAACTGCTCATTTCATTCCTGAACAACAGATAAAAGTGGCCGAAAAACAGCACCCTAAATCCCAAGTAGGTATCTACGGCGGTTCATTCAACCCCATACATATGGGCCATATTTCGTTGGCAAAGACGCTGCTTCAGCACACCCGGCTTGACGAAATATGGTTCATGGTCTCTCCACTCAATCCCTTTAAGCGCATGGCTGATGACCTCTTGGCCGACAATCAGCGTTTAGAACTCACGCGACTCGCCCTTGCAGACGAGCCTAACCTCATTGCCTGCGACTTTGAATTCCGCCTGCCCAAACCCTCATACACCTACGATACACTCTGCAAACTCCATGAAACCTATCCCGAAAAGGCGTTCACCCTCATCATGGGTTCTGACAACTGGGCAGCTTTCGACCGCTGGAAAAACCATCAGGAAATTCTCCTTCACTACCCCATCATCATCTATCCACGCAAGCATTCGCCGCTATGTGCCGAGCAACTCCCGCCGAGTGTCACGCTCGTTGATACGCCCCTCTATGATTTCAACAGCACGGATATTCGCCGAAGAATAAGCCACGACATGCCTATCCACGGGATGGTGAAACCTCAAATAGAAGAGAAAACACGATTATATTACCAGCAACTATCCCATGAAAACCTTTAAGTTTCGTTCTCCCCTGAAACCTTTTCATGCATGAAAACTGTCAACTTCCTTCCTTGTTTTTAACACTTTTCTCCGCGACCAAACAGAAATGAAAAGCTCATTTTCATGAGCGTGCGAGGCTGTATTATGGTTTCGATACCCTCATTCCGGCCACCTTGAAATGCAGATAAACTCTCCAAGCATCGCAACTTGACGCATATTGCACGGCTATCTGCATCATCTTAGGCCGTAATCTCATGCAGATTGCGTGGTGAAATGACTGAGATTGCATCGTTTCATCACGTGAATTTATATCTTCATTTGATTATAATCGTGTAACCATCTGACAGTCAATATATTGCAAAATGCAAAAAATCAGGGCGTATTCAGGCTGGAGTCGTCTCTCATTTCAAATACGCGAGTCTTGCAAAGGAATTTGTCATGATTTATGACATCTGTTAACATATATTCCGTTATGACGCATTTCGGTTTTTAAGCAGACTCCACGAGCAGTGTTCTTTCCTTTCAAGAGGGTTGTAGCAAATATCATTTTACACGCTCACCGCTCGCCCCAATCGCCTCTATCCAACTGCCGATAGCTGATAGCTTCAGCCAAATGGTCAACCTCAACGCGTGGCGAACCGGCAAGATCAGCTATCGTTCGAGCCACTTTCAGAATGCGGCTATAGGCTCGGGCAGACAGACTGAGACGCTCCATCGCCATTCGGAGCATGGCAATTCCCTGGTCGTCGGGTTCGGCATACGCGTGAATCATGCGCTCAGACATCTGCGCATTGCAGTGCACACCCTTGACATCGCGGAAGCGTTCGGTCTGAATTTCACGCGCACGAATAACGCGTTGGCGGATTTCTGCACTCGCTTCGCCCTCTTTTCCACGGCTGATGTCCTTGAAAGGCACGGGAGTTATCGCGCATTGAATATCGATACGGTCGAGCAACGGGCCTGAAATCTTGTTCATATAATGCTGTATCTGTCCCGGCGTACACACGCAATGATGCGTTGGATCGCCATAGTAACCGCAGGGACATGGGTTCATACTGGCCACAAACATCAACGAACAGGGAAACTCTATGTTGTATTTGGCACGGCTGATAGTTATCTTCCTGTCTTCCAACGGCTGCCGAAGTACCTCCAAAGTATGCTTGTTGAACTCGGGAAGTTCATCGCAGAAGAGCACGCCATTGTGTGCCAATGAGATTTCACCCGGCATGGGGTTGGTTCCTCCTCCGACAAGAGCCACCTCGGAAATCGTGTGATGTGGCGAGCGAAACGGACGCTGACTGATGAGCGAAGTGCCACATCCCAACTTGCCTGCAATGCTGTGTAGTTGAGTGGTTTCAAGACTTTCGGAGAGCGAAAGCGGAGGAAGTATCGAGGGAAGTCGCTTGGCCATCATTGATTTTCCACTGCCGGGAGGCCCTACCATGATGAGATTATGCCCGCCGGCAGCGGCAACTTCGAGTGCACGTTTTACGTTTTCCTGCCCTCTTACGTCGCAGAAATCAAGATCAAACCTTGTCTGTTGCTCGTAAAACTCCTTTCGTGTGTCGATAACTACAGGCTCGAAGCGTTCCTTTCCCGTAAGAAACAGAATGACATCAAGCATATTTTCCATGCCATAGACTTCGAGATTGTTGACCACGGCAGCCTCTCTGACATTGCTCTTAGGCACTATCAACCCCTTGAAATGCTCTGAACGGGCCTTGATAGCAATGGGAAGAGCACCTTTTATGGGTTGAAGCTGGCCGTCAAGACTTAGTTCTCCGACCATCATATACTGGTCGAGACAGTCTGTGTGAATGCTTCCATTGGCAGCAAGTAAGGCTATCGCCAACGGCAAATCAAAGCTGCTGCCCTCTTTCTTGAGGTCGGCGGGAGCCATGTTGACGGTGATATCGGCTTTAGGAAACTTGAAACCGCAGTATAAAAGGGCTGCAGCGATGCGGTCGCGGCCCTCTTGAACGGCCTTATCACCAAGCCCCGTGAGGTGATAGACCACACCGGGATTCATGCTCACTTCAATCGTGACAGTGGTTACTTCGAGGCCGTTGACAGCGGCACAATAGGTTTTTACAAGCATGGCAAGAATGGTTTAAGGTTGTTTATGGCGTTGGAAAAGCGTTTGAAATCAAATCAACTTCTCCACTCGGTTTATCAAATCATCGGCAGAAAGGCCACGTGCTACGACGCGACCACGCTGCAGAAGAATGTTGTCGGGAACGGCAGTAAGTCCCAACTTGCGAACCAACATTCCCTCAAACAGCTTTTCATCGCAGACAACAGGCCAACCGAGGTGCTGACTGCTGACTTCCTCCTTGCAGGTTGTAAGACTCGGTTCGAGACTGATACCAAGCAATTGGAGCTTTCCTTCGGCCCGATTGTGCAGGTCGAGCAGGCGTTGTTGCAGGTTCGTACTCTCGTAACTCCACGTTGCCCACGTATAGACAACAGCGACAGGAGCCGAAGAAAGCGAAACCGAAGAAACGGACTTGCCATTGATATCAGTGGCCTTGAAAGCCGGAAGTCGGTCTCCCGAAGCATCGGCCAAAGGCTTACACAGTGCCAAAAGACGGTTGAGATAGCCGTTGCGTGGCTGTTCTTTCTGCATGGATGCCAACAGGCGATAGGCCCGTTTGTAGTCGGGCTGCTGCTTACGAAGCAGGAATTTGTCTACAAGATACGGCCCGACAACAGACTCCAAATGGTCGGAAATGAAGAGTCCCACGTGTTTTTCAATCTCTGGAGGCGTCATGTTAGCAATCTGATGACGGAATTTTGTCATCAGTTCATTGGCATCTGTGCCCGTAATCTCAAGCTCTTTCAAGTGTGATGCATCACCCTTGATGTCGACAGATTTGCCGGGTTGGGCGAAGATTGGCTGTTCAGAGAAGTTTGGAAAGACTACAATGAGCACGCCTTCTTTCTCGCATGGTATCTCATAAGAGAAGCGGCCACCCTGCACTTTGATGGTATCTGTGCCTTCAATGACATTGTCGGGACTATAAACATAAAACTCACCCTGGTTCAAGTTCGTTAGCTTTCCCTCGACTTCGAAATGATGTCCATCGGTGCCACAGGCAACTAAAACCAGCGTGAGTAGTATCAGTAGACTGAATTTCTTCATTTATTTACTTTGGCAAGTTCGAGGTCGTTCTTGGCATATTCGGCCAGAGAAGGATCTTTTTGCAATGCCTCTTTCAGATATTTTGCAGCTGTATCGTTCTTTCCCTGACGTGCATTGAGCACGGCAAAGAGGTAATAAGTCAGACCATTGGGCTGCTTGATAGCTTTCAATGTCTGCTCGGCTGCTACATAGTTCTTATTGAGCAACTGTGCTAATGCAGCGCTGTTGTTATCATTGAAGAGTTCATCGGTGGCATTGGCATAGTTGCCACGTGCGATATGCAGATTGCCGATAATTTCATTGAAGCCGTTAGCTTCGGTGGCATCTGCCAGATTATGCTCGGCTTCAGCTATTTCGCCATGAGTCAAGTTGATATAAGCTTTGTTGGCATATGCCTCCGGAGCCTTGCGATTAGCCTGCAAAGCCTGACTCAGATAGCTGTTGGCTGTGTGCTCATCACCTTCGTTCAGTGCTAAAGCTGCAAGGTTATTATAGGCACGATAGTCGCAATCATAGAGTTCGGTAGTCTTCTTATAGATAGCTTTCTTTGCCTTTACATCGTTTGTAAGCGATGCAGCATAGAGCAATTCTTCAAGACTTAACTTCGTCGGATCAGTCGCATACTGCTGCTTAATCTGCTGATCGCTGCGGCCAATAGTCTGATAATTGATGATAAGACGGCTGCGACGAAGCTCTGGAAGAATGCCATCGGCAAGCTCACGGAAGCCTTCACTCATGTTACGTATTTGTTGTTCGCGCTCTTGGGGGTCCTTATACATCGACAAAACGCGTAGAATGACGTCCTTATCTTGTATCTTACTGGCCTGAACAAGCTTCATAAAGCCTTCCCAGTCCTGTGCAGTATAGTGGGCATCAATGTCTGTTTGAAGATTTGTTCCCTTGAGTTGCTGCTTCACATAGCCTTCACTGACGTTCTGACGCTTGTTGGCTAACTTGTCATTGAAAGTGAAACCACCTTCCGGAGAGGCATAAGCCTGCACTTCAACGTTCTTGATTGCCAGCTTCTCTCGGTCGGCATTAATGCGCTTAAGCATGCTTACAAACTCGCGAACACTGTTGTTCTTAAGTTCATTGCTGCGCAGGTTAGCCTGATTAATGAGGAATTTCACGTTAGCTTCCTGCTTGTGATCAATCACTCTTTGGAACGAATCAAGTGCCAAACAAGCACCACCCTGCTGCATTGCCTTGCGATAAAGCTCGGCTGTTGCAATGACACCGGTAGCCACTTTGATAGCCGGCACATTGACTTTTGAGTTACCTATCCGGGCATCGAAAGCCAAATACATGTCGCTTTTCTGCATGGCAGGCACATAATCAAAGATAGTCTTCATCGTATAGCGACCGCCAAGACGATAAGAAATGACTTTATGGTTGGCCATAACCTTCTCTCCTTGGAATGTCACTGCCTGCCCTTTAGCCACTTGTCCGTTGCCATATCTGAGTTCAGGAACCACAGTAACCGTGGCTTTCCTGTTCATAAACTTCTCCGGGAACTGTCCTTCAACCGTTGCAGGAACCTTTCCTCCAACCGTTTCGAGAGGGTTTGGAGTGACTGAAAAGTTATCGGCTGAGAGTTTACCCAACTTAGAGCATGACGTCATTAAAACCAATGAGCATGCCGATAAAGTAAGAATGAGGTTTTTGCGCATACGTGTGAATTAAATTAAGGAGGTGCCGCGAGCGGGACTCGAACCCGCACAGCCATTACTGGCCAAGGGATTTTAAGTCCCTCGTGTCTACCAATTCCACCATTGCGGCTTGGGAGATTACAAACTTGTAAAGTCAAGTGAGCGGAAAACGGGACTCGAACCCGCGACCCCGACCTTGGCAAGGTCGTGCTCTACCAACTGAGCTATTTCCGCAGTTTGGGTTTTGCAAAGGTATAAGTAATTGTTGGAACTGCCAAATAATTCTTGATTTTTGTTCATGAAAAATTACTAAAAACGCCCTCATTTCATGAAATCTATAACGCGAAAAGAGTCGGGATTCTGGCCGAAACCACACTGAATGCACTGCAAAACAGAACTGAAAGCCCTTAATTCACCGTTAAAACACCATACGGCCCAGTGGTCTGCGCACGATAACGCGTAAGTTTACGCCCCCGTTCTCCTTGGACTATGACTCCGCTGTTGTTGAGGTTATAACGGCGATTACACACTCTGCAGACGGCAACTCCATCCGCCAAAAGCTGCAAAGGCTTACTCTTCAAAGGCAAAGCCTGCGGATCAAAGCAGTTGGGACACTCTAAATCGTAGGCATAGAACACAGGCGGATTGTTCAGATTACCATAGCCCACAATGAGTCCGTTGTTGCATCCAAGAACATAACGACGCTGGATTTCGAGGTCAGTGAGAATGCTTTTACTCGTCCGACCGTCGCTGTTTGTGAACACATAATACTGCGCACCGCTGATAAACTGCCACCGAACTGTACAGAACATACCGCTATTCGGCGTCATCGCTTCAGCCAAACGCGCATTCTGATGAACGTTGTTTTCATACACGAAATAAGGACGAAAATTGCCATATTCGTTTTGAATGTCACCGCAGGAAGCGACAAACAACAGCATCAAAAGCAGGGAAAATGTCTGCAAGGCACTACGCATCATTCACAATTCAAAGGGAGATTGCCCGCTGCCCACCTGCAAAACAAGCGGCAACAAGGGGCAGAGCACAAGGCTTATTCGTACTTTATCGACTGCAAGGCATCAGCAATCTTCTCAATACCTTCCTGTAACGGCTTCGAAACCATACCTTTAATAAAAGGGTTAAGATCGGCCTTGATGGTGAGTTTCATCTTACTCGACTGCGCCGTCACAGGCAAAATCTGTATCCAGAAGTTAAAAGGCAGCGGACTTTCTGTCGTTTCAAACTTAATACATTTCGGCTCATCGCGCTCTACAATGTTCAGTTTCACGGCACCCATCGGCGTGTTGATGCCAATCGAGTCAGTGTCAAAAGTGAGGTCTTTCACCTTATCTTCCGGTATACGGTCTTTCACCTTATCTATATTACTCAAATCGCTCAGCAGCTGATATACGCTCTGTTGCGGATAATTTATCTGTCGGACAGTACTTTCAAATGTTGCCATTCATTTTAATTCATAATGCATCATGCATAATTCATCATTATGTCACTCGCGTTAATATATAATGATAAACTGCGCTTCCTGTCAGCGCTCATGCTTCAAGAAACGCTATATCATTCTATTTCTTCCATTTGTCGGGAGCCTCACGCCACTCATGCAGCACCTCAACATCACTTTCAGAGATGTAGCCGGTAGACAGTGCTTCGGCCACAACATGCTCGTAGTCGGTGAGTGTAATAAGCTTAATACCGGCATCCTTAAAGGCTTTTTCGGCCACAGGAAAGCCATAAGTGTAGCTCGCAACCATGCCAATGACGTCACAGGCATTGCTTCTGATAGCCTCAACTGCTTTCAGACTGCTGCCGCCCGTAGAGATAAGATCTTCCACAACGACCACTTTCATCCCCGGTTTCAAGTCACCTTCGATGAGATTTTCCAAGCCGTGATCCTTCGGTTTAGAGCGAATATAGACGAAAGGTAAATGAAGTTCGTCGGCCACTAAAGCTCCCTGGGCGATAGCTCCTGTTGCAACACCGGCTATGGCCTCCACTTCGGGGAAGCATTCAAGTATCTTATGCACTAATTCAAGCTTCACATAGTTGCGCAAGTCTGGGTATGACAGTGTCTTTCGATTGTCGCAATAGAACGGTGAATGCCAGCCCGAAGCCCATGTGAAAGGATTGTTGGGCTGGAGAATAATAGCTTTTACCTTCAGCAACTTTGACGCAAAGTCTTTCTTTAGATTGTCCATTTTATTGCAATTTTAATGATATATTGTTGCAAAGATAGGCTTTTTCTTTTATAAAACAAAGTCTTCTGTGGTTTTCTTTCTGTCGGTTTAGGTTTTATTATAGGCTTATTCGGAAAATATAAAGTCACGAAAAGTCAGCCAGTCCACGCCATTCTTCGGCATGTTTCCTCTGACATTTCACCACGAAATCACAGGTAGCAGAAAATGGGTTAAATCTTTTGAACTAACTTTACAATTGCCTTTGCATAACTTGAGAATTCAAAACAAAGCACCATTTCATTCTAAATACGCGCTGATTTTTTGCATTTCGCAATACACTGATTGTCAGATTGTTGCATGATTACAATCAAACGAATACATAAAATCATGTGATGAAACGATGCAATCTCAGTCATTTTACCATGCAATCTGCATGAGATTACGGCCTAAGATGATGCAGATAGCCGTGCAATATGCGTCAAGTTGCGATGCTTTGAGGGCTTATCTGTATTTCAAGATGGCCGGAATGAGGGTTTCGAAACCATAAAATGGCCTCGCATAAGCACAGAATGCAAATTTTCATTTCTGTTTGGTCGTGGAGAAAAGTGTTAAAAACAAGGAAGAAAGTTGACAGGAAAAGGGACAATCGTTATACGAAATTGCATTTTTCTTTCGCATAACTTGCATTTTATTATAAATTGTCTAAATTTGCATTGTCAGTCCTCACATCAGGTTCTGAATAATAAAAAGAAAGAACTATCATTATGAAAAAGCAGATGATTATAGCGCTCTTGCTGGCTTGGGCAGCCCAGATGAGCTTTGCGAAAACGCCGAACGACAACCTCAAAGCACAACTTCTGCGCTATGACTACAGCCAGGTGCTGATGGAGAACGACTTCTTAGGCTACATCGGCAACGGCCAACGACTCTACATGCACTTTGACACGATCTATAAAGACCCCGTGAAACCACAGTATTATCACGTGGAAGGAAAGAGCAAGGTGAAGCAGAACCTCTGTAGTTTCACAGGGGGCATAACCATTCATTCCTTTGCACCGAACGAAGAATCTGACAGTCTTGTAAAACGATATCAGCTTAAAGCGCAGTATCAGTTGAATGAGGATGCCAACCAACGCGGTTCGGGTTTCTTTGCCGGACGACTCACTTCGTGTTTCTACATCTATCAAGACTCGGTTTATTTCGATGATGTTGAAAGTGGCGAGGACTCCTATAATAACAACCAATTTGAGGGTCGTTGGACCTCTTATCGCACGAAAGTATCGAAGAAAGCGAACTTCGGCATAGGGCGAATTCCCGACTCCGGCAATCTCGATGTAGGGGCAGCAGAGTTCCATGTGGACCCCGAAAAGCAGCATCTGGGCTGGGAAAGCTATACGAAAGCCTTTGAAACAGAGACTCCCGAAGGGCAGAAAGCACAGGCAGAAGAGGACCGTGAGTGGTGGAAAGGCGATAAAGAGGTTTTTATTTCATGGCAATCGAAAACAGAAAATAGGGCATTTAAGCTTGACATCTATCAAAACAGACGTTACCTCCAGACGCTTGATTTCGGCAAAAACACCATAAACTATTGGGTAGATCAGCGTGATTACAACTTCGACGGACATCGGGACTTCGCGGTTTGGCTTGATTATGCAGAAAGCAAAAGGGTCTTCTTGTGGTCTGAAAAACAAGGGAAATATGTGCATGAGCCCTTTTTCGACAACTTAGAGTCACCCATTATCTTCAAAGACGCCCGTTGCATAGTGAACAATCGCCACATCAATGAGGAGCGTACTGAATATGATATGTACCAATATGACGGCCAACATTATCAGCTCATTTCAACCTTAGTGCAACGTGGTTACACTTCTGAGAACCTTCTACTCATCCTCTATGATGCCAGCGGAAAACGTGTGCGTGAAATCCAAAAGCCCACATTCCAACAGCTGACTCCTCTTTGGCAGAAGTACACTTTAATTGACTATTTAGGCTATTAAGAGGCAGTGGAAAGGACATGACGACCTGCCGTGACCGTTCATGCCCATGATTTTAGTGTGCAAAATGTAATTAATTTGCATATAAAGGCGTTGTCTCTCAACTTTTTACTACCTTTGCCTGCGAATAGAGAAAAGTCAAGATGAGTAAGAAACAAATTCTTTTGATTAACGACATGGCAGGTTATGGAAAGGTGGCTACGGCTGCCATGCTGCCTATTCTGTCGTATTTCGGTCACCCGACTTACAATCTTCCGACGGCTTTAGTGTCGAATACGCTCGACTATGGTAAGTTCAACATCATGGACACTACCGACTACATACGCGGTGTTTTCCCTGTATGGAAAGAACTTGGCTTCACGTTTGACGCCATTGCCACAGGCTTCATCGTCAGCGAGAAGCAAGCCGAAATCGTGTCGCGCTACTGTCTTGAGCAGGCCACTACAGGCACAACAATCTTCGTCGACCCTATCATGGGCGATGAAGGCAAGCTCTATAACGGTGTCACATCGTCCACAATCAAGAGTATGCGCGAGATGTTGAGCGTGGCACATCTATGCTATCCCAACTTCACCGAGGCCTGCTACCTGACTGACAGCACGTATAATTGTAAAGGCGTCAGCCTGAAAGAAGCTTATCATATGCTTGACCTTCTGCGCAAGATTGGCACAAAGTCGGTGCTCATTACAAGCATTCCTGTCGACGGGAAGCCCTCTGTCGTGGGCTACAACCATATCAGCAATGAGTATTTCCAACTCTGCTATGATGAAATCCCGGTGCATTTCCCCGGCACAGGCGACATCTTTTCGGCCATTCTCATTGGTCATCTGCTCAACGATGAGCCTCTGACCGACGCCACACGCAAGGCAATGGACGGCGTCTATCAACTCATATTCCTCAACAAGGACAATGAAGACAAGAACCGAGGGATACCTCTTGAACAATATTTGAATATTCTCTAACACAAACATGGACTGGATAAATAATCTCTTTACCATTCATTCTTCCATTCAGACCGTCGTCATTCTGTCAATCATTATCGCGTGCGGTTTAGGCATCGGTAAGCTCAAGGTGATGGGCATTTCCCTTGGCATTGCATTCGTTTTCTTTGTGGGTATCTTTGCCGGGCACCTTGGTCTCAGCGTTGATTCCACGGTACTTGACTATGCTGAAACTTTCGGTTTGGCCATGTTTGTCTATTGTCTCGGTCTGCATGTAGGGCCCAATTTCTTCGGTTCTCTGCGTCATGAAGGTATGGCACTCAACATATGGAGTCTTGTTGTTGTCATTGTAGGAACACTCTTTGCTCTGTTGTTGATACCGCTCACAGGCATCAACCTGCCCGACATGGTAGGTCTGCTTTGCGGTGCAACTACCAATACACCGGCCCTCGGTGCAGCCACTCAAGCACTGAGCCACTTGAGAATGAGCAGCGGAAGTGTGGCCCTTGCCACTGCCGTTACCTATCCGTTGGGGGTGCTTGGCGTGATCGTTGCAATGATTATTCTGCGCAAATTCTTCGTCAAACCAACCGACCTTGAGATACAATCTGTCGACAGTAATGACCACACTTACATTGCCGAATTCGAGGTTATCAATCCTGCAACGTCGGGAAAGGACATTGCTACAGTGTCGAGTATGACGCATCTGAAATTCATTATCTCACGTATCTGGCGTGGAAATGAAGTCATTGTGCCCACTGCGGAGACCGTACTGAAGGCCAATGATGACCTGCTTGTCATCACCACGAAAGAAGATGAGGGCGCCATGGAAATCCTTTTCGGCAAGAAAATCAATAAGGATTGGAACAAGGAAGCTATCGACTGGAACGCCATTGACTCCTTGGTTGAGAGCCGTATCTTAGTGCTGACGCGCACTGAACTCAATGGGAAGCGACTCGGAGAGCTGCATCTTCGCAAGTCGTATGGCGTCAATGTGAGCCGTGTACTGCGTGGCGATACGAAGCTGTTGGCCACAGGTGACCTGCGATTGCAATATGGAGACCGCATCACAGTCGTGGGACAACACGAAGCCGTTAACCATGTTGAAGGCTACTTCGGCAATTCTGTCAAGACACTCAATGAACCGAATATCGGCAGCATTCTCCTGGGAATGTTCCTTGGGCTGGCGCTCGGCACTATTCCTATCAGCATTCCCGGCATGGAAAGTTCTGTCCGATTGGGCATTGCCGGCGGCCCTATTATCATGGGTATCATTGTCGGTGCACTCGGCCCCAAAATGCACTTCATCTCTTATACCACGCAATCAGCATCGCTGATGCTGCGGAAACTCGGGTTAAGTCTTTACTTGGCATGTCTTGGTCTCGATGCAGGAAAAGATTTCTTCGGTACAGTGATGCGTCCACAGGGACTGCTTTGGGTGGGCGTCGGTGCGTTGATTACGATTGTTCCCGTGCTCATCGTGGGACTGATTGCATTGAAAACAAAGAAGTTTGACTTTGGAACCATCTGTGGAATTCTTTGCGGAAGCATGGCCAACCCTATGGCCTTAGGCTATGCCAACGATACTTTGAAGGGCGATACTGCCAGCATCAGCTATGCTTCGGTTTATCCGTTGGGCATGTTTGTGCGTGTGATTATCGCCCAGATTATCGTGATGTTCTTTGCAACATGACCTTTGTGGCGGATGAATTCATTCCCTCGGAAACTCTTTCTCAAATATCTTTGCATAACAAGTAGATTTGAGAAAGGGAATCTTTTGAGGCTTGCTTTGTCTTTACTGACTTTGCAGAAGTCAGGCTGCACTCACAAACGCAAAGAAGAAAGAACATTCTTTACTTTTCCCTTTGATGTTTGCTTCGTTTGCACTAACTTTGCAGAAAATAAGGATTTGATGAAGATAGTGAAGCCATTAAACTGCTTATTCGCAAAGATTTTCAGTCCCGTGAAAGGCAATGCATTGTTTTTTGTAATGATGTATGTGCTGAGTTGCTTGTGTGCCTGGATTACTTTACCGCCTTTCAAAGGTGCAACAGTCTATGAAAACCTGTATACAGAGCAGTTTGTCGACCTCTATGTGATTTGTCTTCTGCTGATACTTGTGCCCCTGAAAGCACGCAGATGGGTACGTCTCTTCCTCTACATTATATTATACAGTGTGGCATTAGCCGACACCTACTGCTTCGTAAAGTTCGGCTCTACGCTTAATCCTTCCATGCTGATGCTCGTTGGCGAGACCAACAGTCGCGAGGCATTGGATTTCATTTCGAGTCTTCTTTCGGCCGATTTCCTGTTCAGCAATGTCGGTTGGATTATCCTTCTGGCTGTGTTCAACATCTTTCTTGCCTATCTTCCACGCATCAAACGACTGCATCTTCCACAGTTTTCAATTGAGAAATACTACCCTCTTGCAGGACTGTTTACGCTGTTCATGGTCGTATGGGGCGCTGTTGCATCGGCCCACAACAAGGCGGCCACGTGGAAACTGATGAGCGGACGCTCGATAGGAGAAGTGGAACACACGCTCACCGAGAAAGACCATGCCGTGCTCTATACGCCTTTCAGCCGCCTCGTCTTCAGCATCTATGCCAACAAATTAGCTGCCAAACAAGTGGACAAACTCGTGGCTGCATCCGACAAGGTGAAAGTTGACAGCTGCTCATTCCGTTCACCCAACATCGTCTTGATTATCGGAGAAAGCTATGGAAAACATCATTCCCAGCAGTATGGCTACTTCATGCCGACCACGCCTCGACAGGTTAAACGCGAGCATCGCGGCTTCCTTGTGCCCTATTCCGACGTGGTGGCACCATGGAACCTGACGAGTTATGTCTTTAAAAATGTATTCTCCATGCACGTCGTCGGACAGCAGGGAGACTGGTGTGACTACCCACTTTTCCCCGAATTATTCCGCAAAGCAGGCTATAAAGTGCAGTTCCTTACCAATCAGTTCCTGATAGAAGCCAACGCTGCCGTATATGATTTCAGCGGGGGTTTCTTCTTGAATAACCCCACATTGAACAAGGCACAGTTTGACCTCCGCAATGAAAAACTGCACGTGTTCGATGAGGACTTACTGGCTGACTACGACCATTTCGTGAAAGAAGGAAAGATAGATACCAAGGGCCCTAACCTCACCATATTCCACCTGATAGGTCAACATGTGAACTATCGCACGCGTTGTCCGAAGAAACAATATAAGTTCTCTGCTGACGACTACACCGAGAAACGCCCCGAACTGTCCGAGAAACAGCGCACCATATTAAGCTACTACGACAACGCCGTGCATTATAATGACTCGATTGTCGACCAGATCTGCAAGCGATTTGAGAACAAAGATGCTATCGTTATCTATATGCCCGACCACGGAGAAGAGTGCTATGAGGAGTCGCGGGGCTTCATTTGCCGCAATCATTCGGCTGCCATCGACTGGCCATTAGCCCACTATGAGTTTGAAATTCCATTCTGGATATACTGCTCTCCGAAGTATGCGCACCGGCATCCGGAGATATTTCGCGAGGTCGTTCAGGCTCGCCGACGTCGCTTCATGACTGATGCGCTGCCCCACATGCTGCTTTATTTGGCTGGCATTCAGGCTAAAGACTATCATCCCGAATATAACATTCTGAGCGATCATTACGATGAAATGCGTCCCAGAATCCTAAAGGCGACCACCGATTACGACAAGTTGCGCGAAGCTTATTACAAGGAGAAAAAGAACAAGAAATGAACCATCAACTGCTCACCCGTGCCGAATGTAAAGCCATGCGAGGGCTGGCTATCATCGGTATCTTCATGCATAACTATTGCCATTGGCTCAACCCGGTGGTCAAGGAGAATGAATATCAGTATTTTCAAAGCAATACTGACTGGTTCAGACAGGTGCTTTCAGCTCCCGACGAGTTGCTCCCCATGCATCTGTTATCGTTCTTTGGCCACTATGGTGTACCTGTGTTTCTGTTTCTAAGTGCCTATGGATTGGTGATGAAATATGAGACTTCAGCCGATGGGCAGAGTCTGCAAAGAGACAGAAGTGGGCTTGAAGGCGTCTTCAGCTTCATGCAACACCATTACAAAAAGCTGTTCAAGATGATGATATTGGGCTTCGTAGCCTTCACGATGATTGATCTCATGACCCCTCATTCGCATCATTACGAAGCATCAGACATCGTGGCTATGCTCGGCATGTTCAACAATCTGCTGCCTCATCCCGATGATATCATCTGGCCAGGTCCCTATTGGTTCTTCGGCTTAATGCTGCAACTCTACTTGGTTTTCCGCCTTTTCATCGCCCGCAGACATTGGGGCTGGACAGTCGGTTTAATGGTGATTTGTGTGGCATTGCAGTTCTGTTTCGGGCCAGAGAGCGAGGAACTGAACCGCTATCGCTATAATTTCATGGGCGGCATGCTGCCTTTCGGACTCGGCATTCTCTATGCCCGCTATGGTCGCCCCATGAATTTGAAGACACATGCAGCCCTGTTTGTCGGTTCAGTCTTCATGATTTTCTGGTTCAGCATGAGTTTCACAGGCTGGACTTTCGTACCTGTTTTCATCTGCACGGCAACCGTTTCATTGGTCAAACTGTTTTCCATGCGTCCCTTTCAACACATCAACAAGGCCCTTGTTTGGACAGGAGGCATCAGTGCAGCCCTATTCGTTTGCCACCCCATCACACGTAAGATTTTTATTCCTCTTAGCCGACAGGGAGACTATTACGCAGGCTTCCTGCTCTACATTGTGACGAGCGTTTGCTTGGCATGGGCTTTCCGTGAAATCATCAAACGCATTCCCATCAAATGAAAATCAAGGACATTGAACTCGTAAACATATCGCGTTATCGCGGTGAACTGATGGGAGCTGCCATGCTTTTCATCATGCTTTTCCATGTCAGTCTGCCGAGAAACGACCTCTTTTTCGGACTCAGACGAATGGGCAATATCGGTGTAGACATGTTCCTTTTCCTCAGTGGAATAGGTCTTTGGTTCTCATGGATGAAGAAGTCTTCTGCCCGACATTTCTTCACCAAACGCTATCTGCGCATCTATCCCGCATGGCTGATTATGGCCTGCCTCTACTACATTCCGCGCTTTCATGGCGGCGACTTCATGGCATGGCTCGACCTGATTGGCGACATCACTATCAACTGGGACTTCTGGCTCCACGATGAACTTACGTTCTGGTATATCCCTGCAATCATGATGTTGTATTGCTTTGCACCGGCTTACATGGAGCTTATCCGCCGACATCCCATTTACCGTTGGCTCCCCGTTGTCATGATTATGTGGTGCATTCTCGTGGAATATGTCACACCAATTCATCAAGCTGTGGGGCACATTGAAATCTTTTGGAGTCGCGTTCCCATTTTCTTCATCGGCATCAACATGGGAGAAATGGTGAGAACAAAGCAACGTATTGACGGCGCGGGCATCTGGATGGTGATTATTCTGTTTGTAATGACGCTCTTTGCAAGCATCTTTCTCGAACAGCAACGCCACGGATTGTTTCCCCTCTACGTGGAACGCATGCTCTATATCCCACTGACATTGACCTCAATCCTGCTCTTGAACCGCGTTTTCCGACGCACACCGAAGTGGTTTAACAAGACATTCAAGTTCGTCGGTGCATTGAGTTTGGAGTGTTATCTCATTCATATCCACTTCGTCCTGGCCTATATTCCTAAGTCATGGAGCTATTGGCCAACCTTCATGGTGTGTCTTCTGATCACGCTTCCATTAGCATTTGTGCTCAGCAAACTCGTTGAATACTTATCCAAACAAATCGAGAAAACCCTATGAACATCAAGAATTACATGAAAATACTACGGCCGAAGCAGTGGATGAAGAACTTCTTCGTGATGCTTCCGCTGTTCTTCGGTGGCGAATTATTCAATGGGAAAGCGCTTCTGGCAGGTGCAATCACCTTCCTTGCCTATAGCTTTGCCGCCTCATCTATCTATTGTTTCAACGACATTCACGATGTCGATGACGACCGACGTCACCCTGTAAAGTGCCTCCGTCCTATTGCTTCGGGGGCTGTTTCCGCGTCAGTGGCCTACGTACTGATGTTCATTTGCTTTGCACTTTCCATGCTCAGCATGCTCTTCCTGCCCGACTATGCGCTCCAGACCGGCGGCATCCTCCTCCTCTACTGGCTGCTCAACTTAGCCTATTGCGCCCGTTTGAAGCAGTATGCCATTATTGATGTGTGCATCGTGGCCTTCGGTTTTGTGCTCCGTTTGCTTGCCGGCGGCTTTGCAACTCACATTCCATTGAGCAAATGGATAGTGCTCATGACCTTCCTCATCACGCTTTTCATGAGCTTTGCCAAGCGTCGTGACGATGTCATTCGCATGGAACGAACCGGCGAAGCACCGCGAAAGAACACTATCCGCTATAATCTGACGTTCATTAATCAAGCCATCACCATCACTGCAAGCGTCACCTTGGTATGCTATATCATGTACACGGTGAGCCCGGAAGTCATTCAAAACTTCCAAACCGACTATCTCTACCTGACCACTATCTTTGTTCTTGTGGGGCTGTTACGCTATATTCAGCTCACCGTTGTCGACCAAAAGAGCGGCGATCCGACCAAAGTGCTGCTCAAAGACCGCTTCACTCAGCTTGTCGTCGTGGCCTGGCTGCTGACATTCCTCTTGATTATCTACGTGCTGAAAGGATGAAACAAACGGTTTATCTCTTTGACTTTGACGGAACCATCACCACAAAAGACACGCTCATTGAGGTCATCCGTTATGCCGTGGGCACGCCGAGATTGCTCTTGGGTTTCCTGCTTTTCAGTCCTGTCTTAGTGCTGATGAAACTGCATCTCTACCCAAACTGGAAGGCCAAGCAACGCGTCTTCAGCTATTTTTTCAAGGGGAAAACCATTGAAGAATTCAATCAACTATGCCATGACTTTGCTTCTGAAAGCCGACAGTTTCTGCGCCCCAAGGCCTTGAAAGCCATTGCCGAGGCCAAGGAGAAAGGCCAAATCTACGTGGTCAGTGCCAGCATCGACAACTGGGTTCAGCCGTTCTTGCCCGACGTGAAAGTAGCAGGCACGCAGGTTGAAGTGCTGAATGGCCGTCTGACGGGCCGCTTCACAACCCCCAACTGCTATGGGCAAGAGAAGGTGAACCGCATTCAAAAGCTGCTCACCTGTCCGCGAACAGAACTCCATATCATTGCCTTTGGCGACAGCCGAGGCGACCGTGAAATGCTCAACTATGCCGATGAAGCCTATTATAAGCCGTTTAGATCCTAACCGCCGACAGCAACTTGGCGAGGTTCTTCGCTTTGCCCTCGTGGGCGGTATAGCCACATTGATACAATATGGCGTTTATCTGCTGATGCTTTATGCCGTATCTCCCACCCTCGCCAACACCACAGGCTATGCCGTGAGCTTTCTTTTCAACTTCCTTGCCAGCACCCGTTACACCTTCAAAGTAAAGACCAATGCGCGCCATGGAGCCGGGTTTGCCTTGAGTCATCTTATCAATTACGGCCTGCAAATCCTCATGTTGCATCTCTTCATCGCTGTGGGCTTCAGCGAAAAGCTGGCACCCATCCCCATGTTCTGCGTCTGCGTGCCGGTGAATTTCCTGCTTGTGAGGTTCTTTCTGAAGCGATAAGTGCGATTGGAAAAGATGCTGTCACGACAAAAACAGCATGAAGTATTGCTGAAATCAGAAACAATTTGTATATTTGCAATACGATATTCTACCTCTTAGAATCTACGTCGATGAAAAGCGAACTGTTGCATAATCTGCCCGAATTTATCGAGCGAAACGATATAACCACAGCCTTTGGAGCAGTTGTGGCCGTAGCGCATGCCAACGAAGACAACGTCGCTTCATTCTTCAATCAGCTTAACTTAGTTCACTTCTACGCAGTTTTCCTGCTCATAGACGGGTATGCAGAAGTGACCATCAACGACAAAACCATCCGGTTAGAGCAGCATAGCATCCTGCGAACTGCCCCTATGCAGCACGTTGGTTTCGTCAGAAGCAGCAGCGAACTCAGTGCCTATTTCCTCTTCATTGAGTCTGATTTCTACAACGACATCATCAAGAACGACGACAATCTGCGCGATGTCATTCCGCTTAATCTGCTGAACACCTATATTTACAAGGCGCTCAGCGAGAGTCAGACCTCGGAGTTTATGGGCATCATCACACAGATAGAGTGCACCATAAGCCAGCCGCACGTCTATAAAAAAGAGATGCTTGGCTTCCTTGTCCACCTCATACAGATGCATGTCCGCGAGTTAGTGAGCCACCCCATCACGGGACTTCACGACATGAAACACAAGGAAAACATCTTTAAAATCTTTATTCATCTGGCATCGAACAACTTCAGACAGCAACGTCAAATCAATTTCTATGCCGACCAGATGAACATCACTTCCACCTATCTTTCACGCATTGTGAAAGAGGTTTCGGGCAATACGGTCAACGGATATCTGCAGAGTTTCCTCTACGGTGAAGCCTGCAAGCTGCTCCGCATGACCGACATGACCATCGGAGAAATATCATTCGAACTCAATTTCAAAGACCATTCAGCCTTCACTAACTTCTTTAAGATGAAGTCGGGAGTAAGTCCCAAGGAATACAGGAACAAGGAAAAGAGCGGCTGCTCGCACCAATAACCGAGGCATGCTGCCCCTTACGGCTGCTATACCCAACTGAACCTGAAGTGTTTTCATGCCTCATTCGCAATCATGATTGACCGCAGAACCAACCCCTTTTTCTTCCAAACGCAGAACCACCTCAACCTCTTTTTAACGCAATGATTATCAGATTGTTACGAAAGAAAAAGCAACATGCGAGCCAACTTGCGTTTCCAAGCTTTGCAATCTGCGTCAAGTTACCGCGTGATTCGCGTCAAGTTATCCTGTAACTTGACTCACTTTACATCATAAAATGACTCAACTAAGCATGCGATTTATACTATATTGTATGATAATCCCTATCCTGTCGTTTCATCATAATGACCATGTGGTAAGGTAACATAGCGATATGAAAGGACTATTCGGTATGAGTTGTGCTTTTGAAAGTCTTGTTTTTGTAATATATATTGTCGTTTTCCATATTCGCAACTCGGTACGAGTTGTGTTTCTGAAAGCCCCACGTTGGCAAACGAAGTGAGCCTACGTGGGGATAAAATGGACGCATGAAATGAACCCGGAACGGGTTCAGCTTTTTCGTATCCGCCATGTAATTGGAAGAAGCAAAACCCGTACCGGGTTTGAAAACCACATGTTATTATTCACCCGAGGTAGGCTCGTTCCTCGCCAACCACGGGCTTTCAAAAGCATAACTGCTACGCAGTTACTACATGAAAGATGCCTCATCGTACGACATAACATTTATTGTCATCCATAGGAACGAAAGTCGGGGTAGCCCAGCATGGCACTTATCGCACAACACAGCATTCGTTATCATCGTATAATAAGTGCGTCAAGTTATGATGTAATATGAATGGAGTTACAAATCAAGGTGTTTGCCATTGAAAAACAAGCGCAGTCATCCTGCTTTCTTTCCCGTTTGTTGTCAGTGTGGATACAGCCTGTCAGGAAGATTTCTTTTCCCCCTTTTCATGGCGTTTTGTAATATTGGTTATGCCGCTTTCCGTTGCCGATAAGCCCATGTTTCTCCTGCTGTGGAATAAAAAGATGACTGGAAATGTCTTTCATACAGAATATTTCCGTAACTTTGGATAGGAAAGCGACAACCCTTTATACAAGAGTGTTCCATGCGATTGGTTGATTTTCGGGTAACGATTTGGCAACCGTTCCTTTTGCTATGTTCTGCTTTGTTTTGCTTGCAAAGAACTCTTTATGTGAGCAAAGATAGTAAGATGTTTGGAAAACTCAAAACATTCGTAGGGCAAAACTTGTACAAAATGCTTTGAAATGTTGTAAAATACCCAACAATGGGGATTGTATTAAATATAAAAATTGCCTATCTTTGCAAAATAACTTATCTAATCTAATTTAATATGGAATTAATGAGAAAATTTACAGTATTAGGAATTATTGCTTGTGGGCTAATAAATTTGTATTCCTGCACTACACAAGAAAGTTTTGAAGAAGCAACAGACAGCAGTTTCTTAAACCTTTCTCAAGAAGAGTATATTAGTATAGCGTTTGAACATCCAAAAGAAATAACAGAGGACCAAGCGATAACTCTTGTCAAAGACTTTTCGGGGAAACAAGCGACAAGAAGTATATCTCAATCCCCTATCATCGAAAAGAAGTACTATATTGGTGGAATTTCTTCCAAAAGCGTAGAAGACACAGTTTCTTCCATCCCTATATATCAGTTAAAATTATCAGAAAAAGAAGGGTTTGCTCTTGTTGCTGGGGATGAGAGGTTTGCAACAGTTATTGCATTCGCTGAAAAAGGTAATTTAGCGGATACAACACAAAATAAAAGTGTTGCTTTGATGGTAAGGGAAGCAGAAAATGCCATCAAGAGCAAATTGCGTTATTATAATGCTATTAGAGACTCTCTTCATGATAAAACATTATGTAAACTTAAAACTGCTTTTCATACAAATGACATTACATATCATGATGTGAAAGAAAAAATAAAGGTAGTCCAAACACCTCTTACTCGTGGGCAATGGATACCTGAACCAACAATGGGGATTTTGGTAAAAGAAGTTAAGCCCATGTTGCGTACAGAATGGGGACAAAATAGGCCTTACAATAATGAACTTGGATATATTAATAATGATATTCCAAAGGTTGTTGGATGTGTGGGGACGGCTATTGCCCAGATTGTTGCACATTATGAGGCGATGTCTTCTGTATATGGTCATACTTTAGATTGGAATTTAATAAAAGAACGCGCAGGCATAGATGCCTTAACGGATGATGATATTCAACACCAAGTCGCACTGCTTTGCAAGCATGTTGCATACGGCATCAAAACAGAATGGAATATGGATGGAACAGGCGGTGCCTCCATGACTAATAGTCATAAATATTTGGAAACAATGGGAGTAACTTTTAATTTGGGAAAAAGAAATAAAGGATATGATATGGATGCGGCCATAATAATTGCATCTTTAGACCGCGGTTGTCCTGTGTTGATAACAGGAGATGAGGAGCCTTCCGAAACAAGAAGTTCTGGAAATAAGAAAGGGGGACATTGCTGGATTTTAGACGGTTATCAGGTACGGACGCGTTCTACCCCAACAAAACTAAAGGCAATGATAAAATCACACGATGTCTATGTTCATGCCAATTTTGGTTGGAAAGGATATGCAAGTGGATACTATATGGTTGACAGAAATGAGACTTCACTCTCTTTCGATACAAGACCGGTAGAAGGACATTATAATCAAAGACTTCGCTTATTTCCGATGGTAAAAAGGAAATAATTCCAAATTCATTTCACACTTTCTAATGATTGACAGTTATTATGGGTAGATATTTTAGATTCTCTTTGGCCTGCCTTTTGTTTGCATTTATAATAAGTTGCACCTCTTCTGATGAGGATAAGAAGTTGACTTTTCAATTGGATAAACCTTATAGGGAAATCATGCAAGGCTCTACGCTCCGTGTGTTCATCACGAGTGGCAGTGGAGACTTGCAGATAAGCAATTCCAATGCGTTTAAGGACTATGCTAGAATTGCCTATGCGAGAACTCCCGAACAGGCAGGGCATGTAGGTGTTCTTTCAATCCAAGCCCTGCAAGTGGGAGAATTTCAGGTCTCACTGACCGACAACCTCACAAAGGAAAGACAGCAACTGACCGTTAAAGTCCTCCCGCCTTATCTGTTACTGGAAATTCACGAAGGCTCAGACCCTGTATGGTCAATAGGAAGCGGAGTTTCGGGACTTTTCCTTGTCCAGAACGCAGCGCATTCTTTTTATCTGTGCCGTTACACCCCTACTGTATATCGGCATGTCGGGCCTGCCGTTCTCTCGGGGGTATATGAGATTGTCATGAAAGACGGCATTCCGACGAACTTGCGCCTGAAAAGCAAGAAACAGGAGTTTGTCCGTGATTTCACCCTAACAGTGAAAAATAAGAAAGAGGCTTTGGAAAGGCTTGGGAAATTAGGAAAGCTCGGCCTACTTCCGGATGAAGAGAAATTCATCTATCCTGTCTTTCTTGACGAGCATGACATGGAAGAGCATATCATGGCGGAAATATCTTATAAGGAAGCAACCTTGCCTGAAAAGGTCATGGAATGAGATGCAGAAAACAAGGAGCATGCGGAGACATGGTTACAGCCTGACTCCCTTGCTCCTGTTTTCTTTTGAGGAAAGGATGGACGTCTGTCTGATTTTCTCCCACTGCCCCTTGAACCATGCGGCAATCGGCACTCTATCCACAAGCAGGTCGAGTATGGTCTTGCCTTCCTTCTCCGTCCTACCCACCTGCAAACGAACCTTCTCAGCGGCGAACGAACGCCTGTATTCCTCCGACCGCAGTTTTCCCGTAACAACGAGAACTTTGCCTTGCAAGAGTTCGTCCGTGTATTTCTCGGACAATCCAACCGAACGGCAAAGCCTTTCTATCTTGAGAAACTCGGCAAGCATGGGAAACCACTCCTTCGCCTTGTCGACGATGCGCCTGAGATTGCCGATTTCTCGCTGATGCTGCTCCGATGCTCGCAATCGCTCTGCGGTGTGGCTGTCTTTCATATTCTGCATATCCATGCGCATCTGTCCAATGTTCTCTTTCAGTTCCGCCACCTCACCGTGCAACTGCCTGTTCTCGCTTTCGAGCCTGCTCATCTTGTTGCTTCCCAAAAGAGAACCAATTCCGTTGAGTGCTGCGGTGGCAGTCCTGGCAGCGGAGTTCTTCAGTTCCACCGTCTTTGTCTCTGCCTTGATGCGTGCGAGTTCCTGCTTAGCTTTCTCTGCCTCTGCTATGATGCGCCGTGCTTCTGCCTCCCTTGCCAACAAGTTAGCGATGTTCGCCTGTATGTCCTCACCCTGTATGATAAGGTTGCGATAATATTCATGCGTGGAGAGGTGCTTGGCAACCGAGCCTCTGATGCCTCTTTTTAGCCCGTACTTTGCCATGTGATCGCCATAGCTATCCTGATAGCGTATAAGATTGGCACGGCTCATCACTTCATCTGCACACAGGCGTGGGGCAGGTGCTTTTACCTTGTACTTGCGCTTCACATTTTCTTCCTTTTTCTGCTTCCTACGTTCTCCCTGTACTATCGGCACGATAGTGGCATGGATATGCGGTGTTTCCTCGTCCATGTGCAAGACTGCTGAAACAAGATTATCTGCTCCATAGGTTTCCCTCAACCATTTTACATTGTCCGCACACCACTCATCGAGTTTGCCCTCACCCTCCACGCGTGCCATGTCCTCGTGTGTGCCGCTCAATACAATTCGTATTGCCTGCACTTGGTTCTTTCCAATCTTACGTTTCAGTCCCGCCGTGTCAAGGCGGTGGCGTATGGCTAACGTGCGGTTGCACACGCCGTCGGGAAACATTATTAACTCACGGTTTAGATGCGTCCTCGTTGGGTCTGTGTTCTTTGGCACAATGGTGCGCTCGATATGTGCCGACATTCCGCTGTCAGCTCCCTTTGCCTTTTCCAAATGCAATACACAATATCCCATGATGTTATCGTTTTATAGTTGTCGTCTTTTGTCTTTTATATTTCTGATTTTATCGGTGAGAAGAAAAATGAAATGTGTTTCGGCTTGCCCGTTCCTTCATGCCGACAGGCTCGGCAGGGGTGTCCAGAGGGGTGCAACCCTGTTGGCTTATTGGAGGATTTTTAGCGGACACGGAGTGAAGCGTTAAGAAAATCCCCTAATAAGCTACGGTATTTTCTCTTTTGAAAATATCCGTACCGTGCTTACCACGTGGGCATTTGCCCCTGCCACTTCTTTCCCTTATAACCTGAAGTCCCCACGGTTTCTCCATCGGTGCTGCCGATTGGACTTGTTTCTCCGAAGGCATACTTGGACTGCACCCGAATATCTGAATACTCTGCATGCTTGGAAATACAGAATGCACGGCTTGCCGTGACTGCCTTTTTCTGTTGCTTATATCAGCGTGTCTTGCCTGTTCCGTTTCAGCCTGTAATGCCACTGCCGTTTCCCACCGAAGTCGGAGTGATGAAAATTCTGATGAATTGATGAATGTCGTTCCAATAATCTGGAAATCAACATAATATGCTTTCATCATGCCCTCATCAAGCCGCTTGTCAAAGTGGAGTTTCATCATTTCCGATTCCTCTATCCCTGCATTTCCTCCAACTGCTTCCTGCCGATGGTGTAGAAACGCCCCGTGCGCCTAATCTCCGTATATGGGCGCATGTTGTCATAGCTCGGCTGGCAGGTCGTATAGGTGAGCGTGTTTTCGGCAGGAGTGAGTTTCCATATATCCTGCACGATACGCCTTACCTGCGTCCTGTCCGTCCTGCAGCCTGCGCAGTTCAGCAGAAGGAGCATGTCGTTGATGCAGAAGGAGAAAGCGTCCGCTTTCATGCAGTCCATGACTTCAAGGCAGGTTTCCGCCATCTCCACTTCCGTCCTGTTGCGGTTGCTCCGTATAATCCTGATCAGGGCTTGCGTGTGGATGAGTTCGGGACTGAACCACATGCGGCTCTCTTTTTTCGTGGAGAGCGTGCGGTGCTGGAGAAAATAGAGGAAGGCGGGTATTTCCTCCTTTACCCTTTGCAGGAAGTCCGTGTCATCCTTTTCTATCCTCCCCACCTTCCTCACCCAATAGCGTGTCTCTCCTGTGTCGATTATGACGGGCAGACGTTCGTTGTTGGAGCATAGTACGAACTTGGCGAAGAATGAAATCTCGTCCCTGTCCTTGCCCTTCGCCTCCACCTTGTAGGAAAGGGTGGTGCTGAGGTTCTTGAGCCGCTCGCTGTCCTCCCTGCGGTCGAGAAGCACCTCGTCCACGAGGATGAGCAGTTTCCCTGCCCAGTCCGAGTTGAACTGACTTCGGAAGTCCTCGTTGGTGTTGAAGGTTACATTGCCCCCGAAGAGGGCTTTGAGGAAGTTGAGGAACGTGCTCTTGCCCGTGTTGCGTTCCTCTGATACGAGCAGCAGGATGGGCAGTTTCTCTATGGGATGCAGGTAGAGCAGTTGCAGGTAGTCCATGCCAAGTTCGTACTGTCCTCCGAAGATGTGCCTTGCCAATGCCTTGATATGGGGGAACACGCCTTGCTTCGGCTGATGTCCCGTCGGCTCGTAGAGGTTGAGGAAACTGCCTACTACGGGCTGATAGTTCACATGGTCGGGGACGGTACAGAAACCGTCATACTTCGGGACGGTCGCCAGATAGTCCCTGCCGTAGTCCTGACGGAGCGTCTCGTTGTTCCATACGATGCGCTTCCTTACAAAACCACCTCCGATGAGAGGCATGTCTGCAAGTTTGTAGAGCGTTGTGCCCACACGGACGAAAGCCCCGTCCTTTTTTCTTTTTTCGGGCATATCTTCCAGCAGCCCGTCATTGTTTTTCTTATCCATTTCTTTCTTGCTTAAATGATTGATATATAGCATCGTGCAAAGTTACGGACATCGTTCCGAAAACTACTTGTGAAGAATGGCGCGGAACGGTGAAAGAAAAACGGAACGGAATAAAAACAGGGGAAGCTGGGAGGTGCAGAGCAAGATTTGAGGGAATAGGAGGATAATTTGGTAGGATTTGTCGAGGGTTGCTGAAAAAGGGAAAATCCCTTTTCCTTTCATCGTTCGCAAGCGTCTGATGATATGTTGATGAACCTGCAATCGCTTGATATTCAATCATATTATATCAATATTCATCAATTCATCAAAATAAAAGAAGTTGTGTTCGGTATGTTTTTCTTTTCCCGGCAGTCCTATACGACTCGTTCCTGACTATTATCCCTGCCCTTCAACCACCCAAAAAGAAAAAGGTTTATCCCCTTGTGTCGATGGGGATAAACCTCTATAAACCTCTGTCAAGGTGTTTCAGCAGGGACTGCCTGTCTGTTCAGGAAGGAGCATGACAAACCTTTCGTGCCGTTCGGTCAGCATTGCGACGACATGCTTCCGAAGCCTTTTTGCCCTTTGCGACTTGATGCGGAACGCAAGGGCTATGACCATTTCAAGGCTGTACGCATCAAGCCAGTGCCCCTCCGCTATCTTGATGTTCCTCTCTGCCGTGCAGGGATGCAGCAGCCCAGACTTGTATATTTCCTTGACCTGCGTGCGGATAGTATGCCCGAACACGCCAAACAGGTCGGCAATCTCATACTCGCCCATCCATATTTCCCCTTTAGGTACGGTGATGTTCCCGTGTTCGTCCATCGTGATTATCCGACGGGCATTGCCGTTTATGTCTTCTCCTTTCATTGTCATGCCATTTTGATATTGCCGAATGATGCGTTGAGCTTGCTGCCGAGCATGGAGAGGTCGGTGTCGAGTTTCTCGGTGGTTATTTTCGCATAGAGTTGCGTGGTTACGATGTTCGTGTGTCCGAGTACGCGGCTCACGCTCTCGATGGGCATGCCCTTGCTGAGTGCCAATGTCGCAAAGCCGTGCCTTGCGCAGTGGAAGGAAATGTCCTTTGTGATGCCGCACTCGCTCATGACCTTCTTGAGCCTCTTGCAGACCGTCCAGTAGTTGATGTCCCCGAATATAGAGTTGTCCTTCTGGAACGGTCTGTATCTGTCAATGATTTGCAGGGGGACATCAAGCAGTTTCACTTGGAACGGAATATGCGTCTTGTGTCTTTTCGCAACTATCCACTTCTCGCCGTTCACCTCCACTATCTCATCGGTGGTGAGTTCCTTCAAGTCCACGAACGAAAGGGCGGTGAAGGAGGCGAAGACGAACAAGTCACGCACGAAGGCGGAGTGGCTGTCGGCAAACTCGTGCGACATCAGCGTCTTCAGCTCGTCCTCCGTAAGGAACTCACGCTCCTTCGTGTTCGGACTGACATGGAACTGAGCAAACGGATTTCTGGGTATCTTGCCGTTGAAGTGCGCACGCATCACCACGCCCTTGAGCCACATGCAGTTCAGCCAGATAGTGGCGTTCCTGTTTCCTTTCACCGTGCTGAGGTACACGGCGAAGTCCCTGATGAAGTCGGGGGTGAGTTCGAGCATCGACATATCGCTGCGGTTGTACTTGTAGCGGATAAACTTTTCCGTGTTGTTCCTTGCCCTGAGCATCACCTTGTATGTTCCCATGCTCCTGTCCTTGCCTACACGCTTGAGCAGGGAGGCGCAGTCCCTGTCAAAGGATTTGAGCAGGGTGTCGTACTCGCTGCCCAGCCCCTGATAGGCATTGCGCACCATCTCTGCCGTGACGAACGCCTCACGGTCGGAAAGCCGTTGGTAGTGCTTGATGATTTGCGCCTTGATGTTGTCGAGCGAGAGATTGGTGGCGATGGCTTCCTTGCTCTTGCCTTTAGCCCTGTTGCCCTTCACGTCCCAAAGTTCCTTCGGAATGGTGCGCTTGCAGCTGAACTGTGCCACCGTGCCGTTGATTGTAACACGTCCCATGATGGGGACGATACCGTTTTTCTCCTTGCTGCCGTTCACATAGAACAGCACCTTGAATGTGCTTCTTGCCATTGCCTTTTCTTTTTGGTTGCAAAATTAAACATGAAAGAGCCTAACTCTGCTATGCAAAATATGGAGCAATGAAGCAACAGCAACGGATGCACGAAAAATCGCAGTTTTTCTCCTTTTGGGTGGAGGCGGTTACCCTGCTTTCGGGTAACGATTTGAAAACCTTTCTGTCGCAATAATCCGCATATTACTGCCTCGTTGCAGTTGACGGATTTTCTGCGGCTTGCGCCGTATATCCTTAATAATCAAGCCCAATTGCGTTAAACTGCTGATTTTATGCAAATATTACAGCGATTTTCAGTAACTTTGTAAATCATAAAATGAAAAGCTTACAGACTTATTTTCAGACATGGGAGAAAAGACATTAATTGACGACTACCGAGAACAAGTGAGGCAAATCATGCTGAAAGCAACCAAGGAAAACGGCGAACTGAAACTCACGGAGAAAGAAGTGAAAGACATCCTGACGTCGTTTTCTGATGAAGACTTAGCCTTTGGCATGCCTTTCAACACGCCCGAAGAGACGGCTGCCATGCTGCTTTCCGAATAAAGCGAAGGCAGAAAGCCGGCCAACGGCAAGCAACACCCCCTGCAAGAACAAAAAAAATCGGAGTAGATTTCTCACTCCGATACTCATCGGTGGGACGCCTTTCAGCTTCCCACATACGCTTGTTGACTAACTAACTTCAACCTGAAAATAATAACTAAAAACCTAAAACGTAATACGTTATCCTTTCAAACAATCTCTGTTTTTACCTCAGACTAATCCTATGTTATATCTTTATATCCTGAAAAATAATCTTTCGCTTACCTTAACTATACCTATGAGATGCTCTCTAATCAATCTTCTAAACCTAAAACCTATTGTCGTTTTGTGTCTGCGAAAATAGAAATAATTTCAAAAGAAGACCTCATCTGTTGCCAACTTCCATGAATTATACCGCGAATTTTTGATGTAAATCAAGTGTCGTTCCCGTCTGACGGCATGATTTTCCCAAACATAATCTTTCTAAACTCCAAGCTATTCCTCTCGCCATTCCTTGCAGGAAATGTTTTTTTTGCGTATCTTTGTCCACATATCCATATACCCCAAAAACTTCAAACCATTAAGACATGAATAAGAATCTTTTGTTTGCAGTGGTTGCCTTGGCAAGTCCGTTATGTGGTCATGCCCAGCTACAACCAACGTTTACAGAGTGGCACGACTGTGCTGTTAACGAGGTGAACCGCTTTCCCTTGCACACCGATTTCTTCGCTTTTGAGTCAGCTGACAAGGCACTGAAAGGCGAAAAGGAGCATTCGAACAATTATCTTTCACTCGAAGGCGACTGGAAATTCAATTGGGTTGCTAATGCCGATGAACGTCCGACCGACTTCTATCAGCCTGCTTTCAACGATGCCTCATGGGGCAAGATGAGTGTGCCGGGGTGCTGGGAAGTTAATGGTTATGGCGATCCTGTATACTTAAACGTCGGCTTTGCATGGCGAGGTCACTTCAAAGACAACCCTCCACAGGTTCCGATTAAAGACAACCACGTGGGCAGTTACCGCCGTGTCATCACGCTTCCCGACACGTGGAAAGGCCGTCAGGTCATTGCCCACTTCGGGTCGGTCACATCGAATATGTATCTCTGGGTTAACGGACAGTATGTCGGTTACACTGAAGACAGCAAGATGGCTGCCGAACATGACATTACAAAATACCTCAAACCGGGTGAAAACCTCATAGCATTCCAGACGTTCAGATGGTGTGACGGGTCTTACAGTGAAGACCAAGATTTCTGGAGATTAAGCGGAGTTGCGCGCGAATGCTACCTTTATTCACGCGACAACAACATCCATATTGACGACATTCGCATCACTCCTGACCTCACCAATAACTATACAGACGGCGATGCCATGATAGCAGTCACGGCGAAAGGTAACCCTATTATCGACTTCGAATTGCTGAATGCTAACGGTGTTGCAGTGGTGAAAACCGAGTCAAACTTCAAGAAACGGCAAAGTGGAAACGTGCATTTCGTCATCCGTAACGTGAAGAAATGGACTGCAGAGACACCTTACTTATATACCCTTGTGGCTACGGTGAAAGACCAGAAGCGCCAGGTAAAGGAGGTCATCACACAGAAAGTGGGCTTCCGCAAGATTGAAATCAAGAATTCACAACTGTTGGTCAACGGCCAGCCTATCCTCATCAAAGGAGCTGACCGCCATGAGATGGACCCCGACGGAGGCTATGTTGTGAGCACAGAACGCATGATACAAGACATCAAAATCATGAAACGTCTGAACATCAATGCCGTCAGAACATGCCATTATCCCGATGATCCGCGCTGGTATGACCTATGTGATAAGTATGGACTCTACCTTGTTTCAGAGTCCAACCAAGAGAGTCATGGCTTCGGTTATGATGAGAATTCATTGATGCTTCAGCAGCAGTTTGCTGCTCCGGTGATGCAACGCAACCAGCATAATGTAGCTTCTCACTTCAATCATCCAAGCATTATCGTGTGGAGTTTGGGCAATGAAAGCAAATATTGTGACCATTTCGACAAAGCTTATGATTGGGTTAAGCAACAGGATCCGTCGCGTCCTGTGCAGTATGAACGCGCTGCATGGAGAGGTGGAAGGGCTTCGGATATCTTCTGTCCGATGTATTATCCCGTGAAATACTGCGAGAAATACTGCCTTGATTCCACGAAGACATTGCCGCTCATTCAATGCGAATACAATCACACGATGGGTAATTCCGGGGGCAATCTTGCCGAATATTGGCAGCTCGTCCGTAAGTATCCTAAGTTCCAAGGAGGCTTCGATTGGGACTTTGTTGACCAGGGATTGCACAAGAAACCGAATTATAAAGCCAATCGGACATTGGCTGATTATGAGGCAAAAGCAGCCTCGTTGGAACCTGGAACAGGTAACCAAGAGGAATATTGCTATGGTGGTGACTACAACAACTACGACCCGTCAGACAACAACTTCAACTGTAACGGCATCATAGGTCCCGACCGTCAGCTCAATCCTCATGCCTATGAACTGGCTTATCAGTATCAAGATATATGGACAGAGCCCGTAGACTTGGATGCTGGAAAACTACGTGTGAAGAACGAATACTTCTTCCGTGACCTCAGCAACTACCGCTTGAAGTGGACTGCCTTGGATGAATACGGCTATGAACTTGCATCAGGAAACATCGACAATCTGAATGTTCAGCCACAGCAAACGGCTGAAATTCAGTTGCCATTAGATGAAAAGTCCAGCCGATTCATGTACTTAAATGTGGATTATATGCTGAAAGAAGCCGAGCCACTCATGGCTAAAGGACAGGTTGTTGCACATCAACAATTCATGTCAGATGCGTCTGTTGCACATGCCATGTACGAGCCATCACCCGTGAAAGTGAAGTTCATCGACAAGAAGAATGAGCCAGTTCTCCGCGTTGCAGGCGACAATTTCGTCCTTGGTTTCGACCGAACAACAGGCTGGTTAACCCAATATGAGGTTGGAGGAACCGACATGTTAGGCAATGGCGGCACGTTGAGACCCAACTTCTGGCGTGCTTTGACAGACAACGATATGGGTGCCGATTTCCAGCATAAGCTTGGTGTTTGGCGCAATCCTGAAATGAAATTGATTTCGTTAACCACCCAAAAGGTAGCTAATGGAACCATGAAAGCGCATCCAACTATCATTGCATGCTATGACATGCCGACAGTGAAAGCGCAGTTAAAGCTTACCTATACCATCTTCGAAAAAGGCAAGTTGAATGTCAAGATGCAGATGACGACCGACAAGGATGCCAAGGTAAGCGACATGCTTCGCTTCGGAATGGTGATGCAGATGCCGTATGACATGGATCAAAGTCGCTTCTTCGGACGTGGCCCAATAGAGAACTATAGCGACCGAAAAGCTTCAGAACGCATCGGCATCTATAAGCAAACAGCCGATCAACAGTTCTTCCCTTACATCCGTCCACAGGAGACCGGCACGAAACAAGACATCAAGTGGTGGCAGCAGACCAATGCTTCGGGCACGGGAATTGAAATTCATGGCCTCTCGGGTGACCTCTCCATGTCGGCCCTCCACTATGCCATTGCCGACCTTGACGACGGACTTGAGAAAGAACAACGCCACAGTTACCAGGTGAAGAAGTCGCCTTTCACCAACCTTTGTATCGACAAAGAGCAGGCCGGAGTGGGCGGAACAGACAGCTGGGGTTCATGGCCTTTGGAGCCTTATCGCCTGCACTATGGCGACCGGAGCTTTGAGTTCTCTATTTCTCCTCGCATGAAATAACGCGTTTTATCCACCTTTTAACTCATAAAATCTACCTCCGCGGAGGTGGATTTTCTTATTTTTGCACCCACAATACCACTGAAAGTATAACAAAAACCTAATATGAATACAAAGAAAATCCTATCGACTTTGCTGTTGACTGCACTGACTTCAGTCGGCATCAACGCACAACATCAGTTCACGGTCAGCACCAAACCCAGTGCAACCATACAGCCGACGATGTATGGCATCTTCTTCGAAGACATCAATTTCGGTGCCGATGGCGGCCTTTATGCCGAGATGGTAGAGAACCGTTCGTTTGAGTTTCCCGACCGATTAATGGGTTGGAACACCTTCGGTGATGTCACCGTGAGCGATGTCAAGCCTGCTTTCGACCGCAATCCCCACTACGTAACACTGGCCAATGCGGGGCATCGTGAGAAACGGACGGGCCTTGAAAACCGCGGTTTCTTCGGCATGGGACTGAAGAAAGGCATGCATTATGACTTTACGGTCTATGCCCGTTTGCACACCTTGCAAGGCAAAGAAGCCAAGTTCCGCATAGAACTTGTCGACGAAGAAGACCGTCCTATCAGCAAGGCCACGGTCACTGTGACGAGCAACAAATGGCAGAAACACACGGCAACACTCACTTCTGACAAGACCGTTGAAAAGGGATTGCTCCGCATTTTCCTTGAAGGCAGCGAGAGTGTTGACATCGACCATGTGAGTCTTTTCCCTACAGACAGCTGGCAAGGTATGCGTGCCGACCTCGTAAAAGACCTTGCCGACCTGCATCCGGGCATATTCCGTTTCCCCGGCGGTTGTATCGTTGAAGGCACTGATCTGGCTACACGTTATCAATGGAAAAACACAGTTGGCCCTGCAGAAAACCGTCCGTTGAACGAGAACAGATGGAATTATACGTTCCCACATCGCATGTACCCGAATTATTATCAGACATTGGGGTTAGGCTTCTATGAGTTCTTCCTGCTCTCCGAAAAGATTGGAGCCGAACCGCTTCCTGTGCTGAGTTGCGGATTAGCCTGCCAATATCAGAACGACGACAACGACAAGAATGCACACGTCTGCACCGCCGACCTGCAGCCTTATATCGATGATGCACTCGACCTCATTGAGTTTGCCAACGGTCCCGTTACGAGCAAATGGGGACGCCTACGCGCCGATATGGGCCACCCGGCACCGTTCAATCTCAAGCAGATTGGTATTGGAAACGAACAGTGGGGCCCGCTTTATCCCGAACGATTAGCATTGTTTGTGAAGCAAATCCGCGCCAAATATCCTCATATCAAGATATGCGGCTCGTCTGGTCCTTCAGCAAGTGGCAAGGAGTTTGATTATGGTTGGGAGCAGATGCGCAGGCTCGGTGTAGACCTTGTTGACGAACATTATTACATGACTCCCGACTGGTTCCTGAAGAATGCAGGTCGTTATGACAACTATAACCGCACGGGACCGAAGGTGTTTGCAGGCGAATATGCGGCTCATGTGCATGGACTTGACAAGCAACCGACTGTAGCTATGAACAATTTTGAAGCTGCTTTGTCTGAAGCGGCATTCATGACAGGACTTGAACGCAATGCCGACGTGGTTTATCAAGCCACCTATGCGCCCCTCTTCGCACATGTTGAAGGCTGGCAATGGCGTCCCGATCTCATCTGGTTCAACAATCTTGAGAGCGTGCGTTCAGTCAACTGGTATATCCAAATGCTTTATGCCACGAACCGAGGCACCCATGTTTTGAGTCTCACCGAAGGCGGAAAGCCTGTCGAAGGCCATGAAAATCTCTACGCAAGTGCCGTGTACGACAAGACCGCCAAGGCCTACATCGTGAAGATTGTCAATGCCGGAGACAAAGAACAGCATATCAATCTCACCTTCACGGGCCTCAAAAATCTTGGCAAGGGCAAGCTTATCACACTGCACAGCAACGACCCTCGCGCAACAAACTCGTTGGAAAACAAGACCCATGTGGTGCCCCAGACTTCTGATGTCGAAGCTCATGGCAACATGCTTTCAGTGAAAGTGCCCGCCAAGACCTTTGCAGTATATCGGTTCTGAAAACTTATCCCCTCCTCTTCTCAAGGGAGAGGAGGGCGTTTCGGCTGTCAATTTTCTTCCTTGTTTTTAACACTTTTCCCCACGGGCAAATAGAAACGAAAAACCGTTTCTCAAGCAAATGTGAAGTCATTTCATGGCTTCGAAGTCCTCCTTTCTGTCTCCAAGCTTTGCAATCTCAGTCACTTTACCATGCAAGATGACTGAGATTGTCTCGCTTTTCAAGTCAAAACACGTTGTAATCTGATGCAAATTACAACGCTTTTCAGCATGATTTCAGTCCGTTTTTCAACTTGATTTCTGTAATCATCTGATTGTCAACACATTGCAAACTGCCCGAAAACGACGCGTATTTGGAAAGAGAAAGACATTCGTTCTGAATTTGCAAAGCATTTAAAAGCGATTGTAAAGAATAATGACGAATATTAACCTATTATTCGCTTCCCATGATTATTCCTCACAGGAGCAGCCGACAAGCAAAACAAACAGAGCGCAACGGAAAAGTGTTTGCATAGGGATTACACCACCTATCTCAAGGCATAAGAAAATAAAAGCCATTTGGCGACTCGCCACTTTCTGTTTCGAACACGCACGAAACCACAGACCTTGCTGACAGCAATATATGAAAAGGGGTGGCCAATCAACATTGGTCACCCCTTTTTCATATCATATTCTATCTTCAAAACTCATCATTAGGATTGACAGTTTCCCCCTTCCAAAAATAAAGAAAAGCTTTTCTTGCGGCGCAGTTCTTTTGACTTTGCACCCTTAAAGCGTGCCGATGCGCCCACATTGTCAATCCCGACTTTGAGCCATGAGGGTTTGAAGCGTGAATTAGCGAAGCTTCTTATAGCCATATTTTGCTACGCCATCAAGCTCTTCCTCAATGCGGATGAGTTGGTTGTACTTCGCCATACGGTCGGTACGGCTCATAGAACCGGTCTTAATCTGGCCTGAGTTTGTAGCTACAGCAATGTCGGCAATCGTTGTATCTTCTGTCTCTCCTGAACGGTGAGAGGTAACCGTTGTGTAGCCATGACGGTGTGCCATTTCGATAGCTTCAAGGGTTTCAGTGAGCGAACCAATCTGGTTCACCTTGATAAGGATAGCATTTCCTGCACCCATCTTGATGCCCTTTTCGAGGAACTTCACGTTGGTTACGAACAAATCATCGCCTACCAACTGGCAACGGTCACCGATTTTAGCGGTCAGTTTCACCCAGTTTTCCCAGTCGTTCTCGTCGAGTCCGTCCTCAATAGAGTCGATAGGATATTTTGTGATGAGTTCTTCGAGATAAGCAATCTGCTCATCTGCGGTGAGCTTCTTACCGTTGGGATCCTTCGGCATGCCGTTCTTCAGCTGGCGATAGTCGTAGAACCACTGTCCGTTCTCCTGCACAGCAAACTCTGAAGCAGCGCAGTCCATGGCAATCTTCACGTCTTTTCCCGGCTCGTAACCAGCGTCCTTGATAGCCTGGATGATAGAGTCGAGGGCGTCTTCAATACCGTCAAACTTCGGTGCAAAGCCTCCTTCGTCACCTACAGCGGTAGAAAGTCCGCGCTTCTTTAAGTTCTTTGCCAGTGCATGGAACACCTCGGCACCCATTCGGATAGCCTCTTTTTCAGAGGGAGCACCTACAGGACGGATCATAAACTCCTGGAAAGCAATCGGTGCATCGCTGTGTGCACCACCGTTGATGATATTCATCATAGGTACCGGGAGCACATAAGTATTAGCGCCACCGATATAGCGATACAATGGTATGTTGAGTGCTTTTGCAGCGGTTTGAGCAACAGCAAGGCTCACACCGAGAATGGCGTTGGCACCAAGTTTGCTCTTGGTTGGTGTGCCGTCAAGCGCTAACATCTTGTAATCAAGGGCGCGCTGATTGAATACACAATCGCCTTTCAAGGCCGGAGCTATCACGTTATTGACGTTCTCCACAGCTTTAAGTACGCCCTTACCACCGAAGCGTTGCTTGTCGCCGTCACGCAATTCGAGGGCTTCATTCTCACCCGTTGATGCACCGGAAGGTACACTTGCGCGGCCCATTACGCCGTTTTCGAGGGTTACTTCTACTTCAACTGTTGGATTACCTCTTGAGTCGAGGATTTCTCTTGCATGGATTTTTTCAATCTTCATAGTTCTTTTTGTTATAGAGTTCCTTATGTTTTCGTGAGGCAAAGATAAAGAAAACCTATCTTTTTTGCAATACCTAAAAATGGTGGTTTACAGGTTTTTTCTGTCCTGTTTAAGCCAAAATAACACATCAGAAAGTTCAAATTCCAATGCACAATGTTCAATATCATCATGCCATTTCCCTCATGGAACGTATCAGTCTGTCGTACATCTCATGCAGATTATAATGCGGTTTCCAACCCAAAGCCTCTAATTTGGCAGAAGAAAGCAACAGCTTTGTTGTCGGCGAATAGCCCATACCTTCCTGTAATTTGACCTCCGTATGAATGGAAGAGCTAAACTCCCGGCACACCATTTCGGCCATGTCGCGGATTGAAATATAGGTTTCACGGTTGGAAACATTATAGACTTCGCCGTCCTTTCCTTTCAACAGGATATAGAGAATGCCCGTAATGGCATCAAGGGTGTAGCAATAACAGCGGCAAAGGTCGCCCTTGGTATGGAGCGTAATGTCGTTATTCTGAATGGCACAGCGGGCAAACTGTGCAAACACTCGCGTATCGTCAAGGGCTACTCCTGCGCCAAACACCTGTGCAAGTCGGGCTATTCTGACAGGACACTGATACTCCATGGCATAGCTGTGGCATAGGGTTTCGGCGAGTCTTTTAGCCATGGGATAACTGCTGCGCACCGACATGGGGTCGATATATCCCTGCACTTCTTCCGTAATGGGTACGGTATCATCGGTTATTGTGCCATAGATTTCAAGTGAAGAAGCAAAGACAAGCGACTTCAACGGCTGCTTCATGGCATACGACAACACGGCTTTCGTGCCTTGATATATCGTGTCGATAGTCTCTACCGGCCTGTCAACGAAATACTTGGATGCCGTGGGGCTGGCAAAATGAATGACATAGTCGACAGTCCCAGGGGGCATGAACTCTCTGCTGTCGGCATTCGAAAAATCGTAGAGATAATAACGAAGTCGGTCGTTTTCCGACCCTAACACACGCTCGGCCTTAGCCTCATCACGAATGACTGCCACGACTTTTGCACCGATACCCAACAGACATTTCACAGCAATACTGCCCAAAAGCCCAGTCGACCCCGTTACACAAACCGTCGTTCCTGCTAAAGATGACTTGAGACAGAACTGCTCTTTGAACGCTCTGATATCGTTATCTAAAACTGTATTCATGCCTTGTGATCTATAAACCGAATATCTGTTGGTCTTCATGTACTTTCACCATGGCCCGCAAAACGAAGAAATCGGTAGGCGTAGTAATCTTGATATTCTCCACCGGTCCAATGACTGTACCCATAATCATGCCTTGACTGTTCATCATCGTGCACGAGTCTATATAGTCGTGACGCCCCTCTTTGATAGCCTTCCTGTGGGCCGCGAGGATATCATTCAACTTGAATGACTGTGGTGCGCGCGCTATCAGCGAAGCCGAACGCGTTGGAATTTCAAGACTTCCGTCGGCTTGTTTGACGATGAAAGTCTCTGTGGCAGGCACGCAAGTGATGCAGGAACCGCATTCATCTACCTTATTTATATTGTCGGTTATCGTTTCTTCGGTAATCAACGGACGCACACCATCGTGGATTAACACCGTGGCATTATCCCCCTTTGCATAGGCTTCGGCTGCGCAAAGTCCGTTGTAAATGGAGTCTTGTCCTGTTGCTCCACCGGACACAATGCTTATAACCTTATTGATTTCAAACTTCTTCAGCTGTTTCTTCAGATAGGGGATCCAGCTTTCAATGCAGGCCACGACAATGCCATCTATCATCGGATGATTGTCGAACAGCTCCAAAGTATAGATGATAATGGGCTTTCCGTTCAGGTCAAGAAACTGCTTCGGCTTCGACTTTGTGTGCATACGCAGTCCTGAACCACCGGCAAAAATAACGGCAATATTCATGATTTCGTCTTTTTCAATAGGCTTTTTACATCGCTCAAAGCAATGCGTTTATCGAGATTAAAGAACACTTTCTGATGATGAGATGCCCGCTTTTCCACAGGAGGGAGCGTCATATAGTCGCCGAAGAAATGGCGAAGATAGGCGTCATAATCATGGGGAAGGTTCACCATGAGACCCTCAAAGGGAAATGATTGCGGTGTTTCAAGCCATGCTTTCGGATAGATTTCCTGCCTATGATACACCCCACTGTAAGTGACAACGCTTGAAGATTGCGCGTAATCATTGGCATAAGCAATGGTGTCCATCTGCTTCAAGAGCCACTTCCGAAGCCATGGACGACAGAAAAAAGCCACGGTCTTCACCGCAAAACGGCCCCATTCACTTCGTTTTTTCAGCAGCGAGACATACTCACCGAAGCTGTTATGCGTGGAAATAGCTTCCAATTTGTTCATCAAACGCTTGAAACGACACTTCTTCTGATAGCAGATTTCAATGTCGTCACAAGCCCCATCCAATGGAAAAATATCTATATAGAGTCCGAAAATGCAGGGGATATGCTCGTTTTCGAGCAGCGTTGTGCGTGCATTGCACATCTTCGAGAAATACATCGGATAATCCTTGGTGTTATAAGGAGTCATCACCTCGTAGCCTTCGGGCATCGAATGGGCTGCCAAAGCAAGGAAGCGGTCGTAGTCGGGACGTGGCATGAACACATCAATATCATCGTCCCAAGGTATCATTCCCTGATGACGCACGGCACCGATTGCCGTTCCTCCTGCACAGAAATAGCGCAGTCCATACTGTTCGCAAATACGGATGAAAGCCGCAAACACATCAATAATCACGGCATTCCATTTCGGTTGTAGTTCTTTTGTCACCTCTTGCATGGTTGCAAACTTACATATTTTTTTTGATTTTAGACTGCTTCAATGCCTAAAATAATAAGGTAAGACCTAAAAAGAAAACTGCAAATGTCTGGCAGGACATATGAGAATGCTGTGATTTTCGGCATTCGTGGATGAACAAAACGAATGGAATGATAAGGTAAGAAAATGAAAGCGAGAATGCCGAAGCCAAAGAATGGCTTCGCATTCACGCTGAAAAAGTCTTTTTATTTCTTTCAAATAACTATTTATTCAATTTCCAGGTGACGCCGTCTTTGGTGTCTTTCACCTCGAAACCTGCAGCTGCAAGGGCATCACGTATCTTGTCACTGGTAGTCCAGTCCTTGTCTGCTTTGGCCTTGGCACGCAGGTCAAGCACCATGTCGACTACCTTTCCATAGGCTTCTTCGCGCGCAACATTGTTGTCGCCCTTTTCGTTTTTCAGTCCGAGGAGGTCGAAAGCAAAGAGTTTCATGACATCACCAAGCTCTTTCAGGCAATCAGCACAGATCTCCGCTTTATGGTCGAGAAGTGTATTGATGAGATGACAAGCCTCGAAAAGATAGCTGATAACGAGCGGCGTCTGCAAGTCATCGTTCATCGCATCATAGCAACGTTGACGCAAAGCCTTCACGAATTTGTCGGTTTCGGCATTGCAATGTTTGCTTACCGGCACACGTTCAAGATCGCTAATAGCGTTCATCAGTCGTTCATACCCTTTCTGGGCAGCTTCCAAAGCCTCATTGGAGAAGTCGACAGTACCGCGATAATGCGCCGAAAGAATGAAGAAACGAATTGTCATCGGCGTATAGGCCTGCGTGAGACTCGCATGATTTCCCGTGAAGAACTGCTCCAAAGTAATGAAGTTTCCAAGGCTCTTTCCCATCTTCTGACCATTGATCGTAATCATGTTGTTATGCATCCAATAGTGCACCATCTGGTCACCTTGACTGGCAACAGCCTGGGCAATCTCACATTCATGGTGTGGAAATATAAGATCCATGCCACCACCATGAATATCGAAATGACTGCCGAGATATTTCCTTCCCATAGCCGTACACTCGCAATGCCAACCTGGGAAGCCTACACTCCATGGGCTGGGCCAACGCATGATGTGTTCAGGCTGCGCCTTTTTCCATAGGGCAAAATCCACTTGGTTCTTCTTTTCACCCACACCTTGAAGCTCACGGCTGTTGTTAATCATATCCGTGAGGTTGCGACCCGACAGAATTCCATACTTATGTTCCTTGTCGTATTTCTCTACATCAAAGTAGATGCTGCCATTACTCTCATAGGCATAGCCGTTCTTAAGGATTTCCTTGACAAGTTCTTCCTGCTCGATGATGTGACCAGTCGCATGCGGTTCAATCGAAGGAGGCAGCACATTGAGGGCATCCATGGCTGCATGATAGCGGTTGGTGTAGTACTGTGCTATCTCCATAGGCTCCAACTGTTCGAGTCGTGCCTTCTTTTCTATCTTGTCATCGCCCTCATCTGCATCGTGCTCCAAATGGCCTACATCGGTGATATTGCGCACATAACGCACCTTATACCCAAGATGTTTCAGGTAGCGGAAAAGGATATCGAAGGTGATTGCAGGGCGTGCATGCCCCAAATGTGGGTCGCCATAGACGGTCGGGCCACATACATACATGCCCACGTTAGGGGCATGCAGCGGTTTGAACAACTCTTTCTGACGTGTAAGTGTATTGTAAATGATGAGATTTTGCTCCATATTCTGAACGGTTTATAAATATAAATGCAAAGTTAATGGAAAAAAGATGAATGGCAAAAGAAACGCTTTGTTTTCTTTGGAGAAGCTTCCTTGTGCTGGAACTCCGTTCTTCTTTGTCTATGGGCTTATAGGCTTTACGATGAATTTTGCTTTGGGAGGATGCGAATTTTAGATGTAAAGCGTTGCAGTTTTACAGGCTATAAAATCCTTTTCTTATCTCAATTATTTTGTATTCCACCCTTTTTATTGTAAATTTGCAAATGAATTCGAATTATAATATTATTACCGGTATGAATATTGAAAACGCAATATGCAGTTCCGTTATCAGCGTGGTGAAGGGACTCTATGGTCAGGATGTGCCTGAAAAGATGGTGCAACTGCAAAAGACACGTAGCAACTTTGAAGGCAACCTGACATTGGTGGTCTTCCCATTCTTGAAGATTTCGAAGAAAAATCCAGAGCAGACCGCACAGGAAATCGGTGAGGCTTTGGTGAAAGAATGCAGTGCAGTGGCTGCTTTCAACGTAGTGAAAGGGTTCTTGAACCTCACTGTTGCCAAGGAAGCATGGATTGGATTGCTCAACGATATCAATGCCGACGAGAAGTTTGGCGAAAAGAAAGTAACCAACAACTCACCGTTAGTGATGATTGAATACAGCTCTCCAAACACCAACAAACCACTGCATCTGGGACATGTGCGCAATAATCTTCTGGGCTGGTCATTGGCTCAAATCATGGAGGCTAATGGCAACAAAGTGGTTAAAACCAATATTGTGAACGACAGAGGTATTCATATCTGCAAGTCGATGTTGGCTTGGTTGAAATGGGGAAACGGTGTAACTCCCGAACAAGCGGGGAAGAAAGGCGATCATCTGATTGGTGATTTCTATGTGGCATTCGACAAGCATTACAGAGCTGAATGCGAGACTTTGAAGGCTCAGTACATGCAGGAAGGCATGGATGAAGAGACTGCCGGCGAAAAGGCTAAAACCGAAGCACCCCTCATGAAAGAGGCACACGAGATGTTGGTGAAGTGGGAACAGGGCGACAAGGAAGTGCGTTCGCTTTGGGAAAAGATGAACAATTGGGTCTATGCAGGCTTTGATGAAACCTATAAAGCATTAGGTGTAGGCTTCGACAAGATTTATTATGAATCGAATACATACCTCGAGGGCAAGAAGAAGGTAGAGGAAGGGCTCACCAAAGGGCTTTTCTTTCGCAAGGATGACAACAGTGTATGGGCAGATCTTACTAACGAAGGACTGGACCAAAAGCTGTTGCTCCGAAGCGACGGCACTTCGGTTTACATGACACAGGATATCGGAACTGCCGATATGCGCTTTAAGGATTTCCCCATTGACAAGATGATTTATGTCGTTGGAAACGAGCAGAACTATCACTTCCAAGTGCTTTCAATCTTGCTTGACCGCCTTGGTTTCAAGTGGGGTAAGGAGCTTGTGCACTTCTCTTATGGTATGGTTGAACTTCCCAATGGCAAGATGAAGAGTCGCGAGGGTACCGTTGTAGACGCTGACGACCTTATTGCTGCAATGATTGATGATGCCCGCAAGACAAGCGATGAACTCGGCAAGTTCAAGGACATGACCGAGGAAGAGAAACAGAATGTGGCTCGCATTGTTGGTTTAGGTGCACTGAAATATTTCATTCTGAAAGTAGATGCCCGCAAGAACATGCTTTTCAACCCCGAAGAGAGTATCGACTTCAATGGCAACACAGGGCCGTTTATCCAATATACCTATGCACGTATCCGTTCTATTCTGCGCAAGGCAGAGGCTGAAAACATTGCTGTTCCAACCACATTGAGCACTGATGCTCCACTCAACGAGAAGGAAATTCAATTAATTCAGAAGCTCAACGAGTTTGGCGCTGCCGTTGAACAGGCCGGCAAGGACTATAGTCCGAGCGGTATTGCCAACTATTGTTACGAGTTGACCAAAGACTTCAACCAGTTCTATCATGATTATAGCATTCTCAATGCCGACACTGAAACCGAGAAGATTACGCGCTTGATGCTGGCCAAGAACGTTGCAAAGGTCATCAAGAACGGCATGGAACTGCTGGGGATTGAAGTACCGGAGCGAATGTAAAGACCCCTTAATCTTCCTCTTTCTAAAGGGGGAGTTGAAATCTTGATGCAACCATTTGGTTTGAAAAGTAAAAGGCTTTAAACAATAGGATATTTATTTGTGGCAAAGAAGAACCAGTTAACAGATGTTCCTGATTGGCGAAATGACACCGTCTTGCTTTTACCTCTTGAGGTAGAGGCTAACGCTTGGGCTGTTGATGCAGCCTGTTCTGGAAATCCAGGGCCAATGGAATACCAGGCCATTGACTTGCAGACAGGGGCGAGGGTGTTTCATTTCGGCCCCATGCATGGCACAAACAACATAGGAGAATTCCTTGCTATCGTCCACGCCTTGGCTTTACTCGACAAACAGGGCGATAAAGAAAAAGTGATCTATTCGGACAGCTATAATGCCATTCTGTGGGTGCACAACAAGAAATGCAAAACAAAATTAGAACATACACCACAGACTGAAGCACTCTATCAGATTGTTGCCCGCGCAGAAAACTGGCTACGCACACACAATATCCAAACCCGTATCATCAAATGGGAAACAAAAAAATGGGGAGAGATACCTGCCGACTTCGGTAGGAAATAATGTCTGGTTGGCAAATATACTCCTACATTAGCAACGACAGTACAAGATGTAAAACACCGTTTTGTCATGAATTGACAGTTTGACAATCAAAGTAAAACCAGAATATTTTCTTATACATTATTTTATTTAAGCGTGGGTCTATATACAAGGCTCACGCCTTTTGAATATACACGATTGCAGAATCTTTGTTTTAAATATACTTGCTTCTATTTTTCACTATTAACTTACATTAAGTTTTTATCAAGCAAGTTATTTGGAGACTTGCTTTTATTAAGTGAGTTTAAATCATACTATTTCATAAAAAACAATTAAAAGAAAATGAAAACAAAAACTATTTTCAAGTCAATGATGATGGCAGTATGCTGCCTTGGTATTGTAACATTAGCATCTTGCAAAGATGATAAGGATGACAACAAGGGGCTGAAGTTTAGTGTTGCTAAAGTGGAGGTTGCTCAAGGTGCTTCTGCCAAAGTCACCATTGGTAACGGAACACAGCCATACACGGCAAAGTCTACAAATGAGAAGCTTGCTACTGTCAAGGTTGATAAAAACATGATGACTGTTACGGGTGTGGCAGTAGGAAAAGCTTCCATTGTCGTTACGGATAAGAACAAAAAGACCGGCACGCTCTCTGTTAATGTGTTTGCTCCTGTGTCGTTTGATAAGCAGACGATAACTGTTCCTGCAGGTAAAGAGGGGGTGGTTGCCATCAAATCAGGCAAAGCTCCGTTTACAGTCAATGTGAAAGACAAGAACATTGCTACTGCCATGGAAAAGGATAGCAAGATTACTGTCAAAGGTGTTAAAGCCGGAACCACAACGATAACAGTTATGGATAAGGACAAAGCATCGGGCACATTCACTGTTACCGTGAAATAAACCAGAATTCTCATGACTCAGGAATAGGGAGGTTTCTCTTGCAGAACAGCTCCCTATCCTTTCATTCATCATTCATATTTATCATCAATATTCACACTGTCGTAATATCATCAAAAATAGGAGGATCTAAGATGAAACGTTTATTTTTCTATGCTTTCAGTTTTATCGTTGCGCTGAGCTCACTGTATTTGTATTCCTGTGATAATGATGATACGGATTATTCTGTTCGTTATCCGAATGCACTTGTTACCATCAAGACCAACACTTCCACCGGACAAGTCTATTTCCAGTTAGACGATTCTACCACTATTCTTCCTGTCAATATCGATAAGTCGCTCTATGGTAAGAAGGAATTGCGAGCACTCACAAACTTCAAAGTCCAAGAGGGACAGAGCGGACATTATTCAAAAAGCGCGTATGTGAATTGGGTCGACACCATACTTACAAAGAACATGGCGCAAAGTTTTGGAGACAAGAACAACGAAAAATATGGTAATGATGCCATCGAAATCGTCAAGGACTGGACAACGGTTGTGGAAGACGGCTATCTCACACTGCGGTTCCGCACCTATTTCGGCAATCGCACAAAGCATGCTATCAATCTTGTCAAAGGTGATAAGCCCTACGAAGTGGTGCTTCACCATAATGCATTCGGCGATACGAGAGGTTTCGTGAGTGACGGACTTGTGGCTTTTAGCCTTAAAGATCTGCCCGATACACAGGGAAAAACCGTTGATTTAACTTTGAAGTGGCAATCATTCTCGGGCATGAAGAGTGTGAAATTCAAATACACCACCCGTAAATAGTACTAACACAGGTGTCCTTGTCATATCATTAATGAACCTATTCGGGCATAATAAAGAACAACATATTATAGACCTTTTCATGAAGGGCGATGCATTCGCCATGGATGAACTCTATGCCGAATATGCTGATTATCTAACCAAAGTCTGTTCACAATATATTGAAAATCAAGAGAACCTGCGTGATGTACTCCAGGAAGCTTTCATAAGAATCTTTACCCGTATCCATACATTTGAGTATCGGGGAAAGGGCTCTTTGAAAGCGTGGCTGACAAAAGTGGTTATCAATGAGTCCCTCTATTTTATCAGAGAGAATGACAGAAGCCTCTTCGTTGATAAAAAAGATATGCTGAGTTTGTCTGACATTGAGGCTGAAGAGCCGGACATTAACAGCCTGTCTATCCATCAAATCACTGACACAATACAGAAGCTACCGCCCGGATACAGAACTGTTTTTAACTTATATGTAATAGAAGGGAAAAGTCATAAGGAGATAGCAAAGCTCCTGAATATCAAACCAGACTCCTCGGCTTCACAATTTCACAAAGCAAAAAACATGCTTGCCAAAATGCTTAAAGAACAAAACATATATAGGGGATACAACAATGAAAGAAAAATGGCTTAATGATTTGCAGGCACGTATTCAGAAGGAATACCATGTAAGTGCTCCGGAAGGTCTCCTTGACGACATCAAGTCAGAGATGCTGCGTCGTGGCATCACCCCGAAGCATTCCCGCCAGCAGAAATCAAGAATTGTCCCGTTATGGCTTTACAGTTCGATTTCTATTGCAGCCATGGTTGTCATCGGACTATACTTATTTAACGCTTCCACCAACTCTTCTCTCTTATCTGATCAAGCTGTAACAATGCTTGACCATAAGGCAAACACCACTCCAAATCTTACAATTAAAAAAACGCATCGTCAGGACTACACTCTTTCAAACACCTTAAAATCCGGATATTCTATCTCAAAAAACGCTAAACAAGAATTTAACCATAAGCATAAAATCAATGCAGAAGTTCATCTTGACAATAGCTCTTTAATAGCCAACAACACTGCTTATCATACAGACCAAGAAACTGTTGAGAACAATAACCCTTCTGCAAATCATCAAGAAACCGTTGAAAGTTCAGTTAAAGAGAATGCAAACAAATCTCAGCAACCCGTAAACCAACGCCCCATAGAAAGCCGTATAACAGCTTATAATCCACATACAAAGCACGATGCTTCACCTTCACGGCTGATTGTCGGGACATCTTACAGTGGCACAATAGGAACTTCTAACACATCTCAGACTCCTTTGCTGGCAGCAGCAAATCCCTATGGTGAATATACTTCGGAATTCTCCGGAGCCAATATCCAACGCCATATGGACGACACGGAGAAAGCAAAAGTCCGTGCAAAGCACCGCCCTGCAGTTAAGTTCGGCATCTCTGTAAGATATAACTTGAATGAGCATTGGAGCCTACAGTCGGGGATTACTTACAGCAAACTCTCATCTACTTTTAAGCATAAGATAGCAGATGAGCACTTCGATGTAGAGCAGAACCTGCACTATGTAGGCCTGCCTGTCAACGTAAGCTATAGCCTCATCCGGACAAAACGGCTCAATGTCTATATGACAGCAGGCGGAGAGATGGAGAAACTCGTCAAAGGAAACACCATACAAAAGAAGAAAAACAGTGCCAAGACTGCCCAAAACAACACCTCTGTCACAGAGCATCAACCTGTATTCTCCATGAATGCAGCTGTGGGTGGAGAATACTTGCTGAGCAATAAGATAAGTGCTTATGTCGAACCTGGAGTGAGTTACTATTTCAAGAACGGCAGTAATGTCGAAAATGTCTATAAGGACAAACCCACAAACTTCAACTTAAACATAGGTCTCAGAGTTGCTTTGAACAATAACTTTTAGTCTCGAACAGAAAGCTTAAACCTGTAATAGCCCCAAAATCACCTTAGTTCGGGATAATCAATTAGGGCCTGTTCAAAGCTAAGATTTATCCCCAATCAGTGTAATCTATATCTGTCTGCATGGTAACTTCACATAGATTACAGCGTAACTTGACTCACTTTACATCATAACTTGACGCTAATTACACTGCAACTTGAGTCACTTTACGCTGTGAAATGACTCAAGTTGCGTGGTGATTCAAGTCAAGTTACAACGCCATATAATGAAACCTTATTTATTATCTCCAAAATATGGGAGTAAGATTCAATTTCTTCTTTCCCTGCTTCTCTTGCCAGTCGACAACATTCTTATGGGTCCAAAGATAAAGCAATGGGGCATTTCGGCTCGCGAAATCTGTGGCTTCAGCCATTGTTTCAGTACTTCTTCGGTAAGTATTGCTCCTGTCTTCAGTTCTATCCGGGCACGAAGCACCAAGCCAAAACGTTCATCTGGAACAGCAAAGACCAACGCGTCTGCAATCAACGGATGAGACCTTAAACACTTTTCCACATGTTCCGGATAGACGTTTTCCCCTCCGCAAACTACCATTTTGTCGGCTCTTCCACGATGAAAAAACAATCCATTCGCAGCTTTCCACACGCGGTCACCCGTACATTGCCAGCGATTTTGCCGACCAGTCATAGCCCATCGGCTTTTCACCCACAACGTTCCCACGCCTTCATCGTCGGCATCTCTAATCTCACATCGCAATCCACGGATAGGTCTGCCGATAGAAACCTCATCGCCATAAATCAGTTCTTGTGGCGTGGCAAGCATGAAAAAGCCAGCTTCCGATGTGCCATAAAGGTTATAAAGCACATCTCCCAAGCAAGCAGAAGTCCTCTCTACCAATGGCTTTTCCAAACGATCTCCCCCGCTAATCACGCATTTCAATGATGTCATCTGGCGTTCAGCACCTTCTGTTTGCCACAATCTTGCGAGCATAGCCGGCACTATCGGCATCACTTCCACACGTTCTTCCAAAACGACATGCAACACTTCTTGAACATCGAAATGGCGCAACAGACAAATCTTTTTGCCCATTATCAATGAGATTATCAGCGTTGCCAAACCGAAACCATGATAGAAAGGAAGCCCTATCAACACGCTCTGATACTGTGCAATATGCAGGTCGCGAAGCAATGAAAAGAATGGCGGGAGAAACAGAACGATACCTGTTTGCCGTGCCGCTTCCTTGTAATTACCACTTGAGCCACCTGTCATCACGCTGATATTTCCCCCTCTTTTTATTTTTGGTAAGGTCTTCTTTTCATCTGTTCCCTTTTTCCCAACACAGGCATATAGGCTCTCACAGGAGATTATTGGACACGACTTCGGAAACGATTTCTTTTGCTTCATAGCCTCATCAAAGATAAAAAACGAAAACGGGCGAGTCATTACCCGAGCCAATTGGTCGTCGGAGAGGTCGGTATTCAACAGCCTGACATGTACGCCTAAACGCGAAAGCGCAGGCAAGAGTAAGGCCGAAACAAGATGATTACGGCATAACAGCGCCACATGTTGTCCCCGTTCTAAATGATAATCATGATAGAGTAAAGTGGCTAATGCCTGTGACTGCTGAAAGAATTCACCATAATTCAAGCGCTTTCCCTCGCTCACCACAGCACATTCTGAAGCATGATAATATGCCGCAAAACGCAAAACAGCCATCAATGTGATGCCTTCGTGCCAGAAACATGCTATCAGGCGCATGATACCACGTGGCGTTATGAGATGCAGCTGCCAAAGCGAACGAAACAGAGATACTTTCATCGGAGGAGTTTCTGATAACAAAAGCGAACGATTGGTGCAAACAATGAGGCCATGGGAGCCGTAAACCAAGCCCACCAGGGCTTATAGGAAAACCTGCGGCTCATGGCCAACCGCAACAGAACTCCTGCGGCATCATGGGCCGAATAAGCTGGCAGGGAACGATAATCGGGATTGACTTCCGACATTGCCGTATGCACTAAAGGAAGATAGGCCACATGGACTCCAACTCCAAGTGCTTTCCATTCGCTCTCTGCAGTACGGCACCATACGTTGGCTGCCGACTTAGATGCGTGATAAGCCGACCAGCCCGGAGCGGGCGGATAAAGGCAACTGACCGACGAGGTATAAACCAACTGCCCGCCAACTTGCTCCATGGCAGGCAATAAGGCTAAAGCCAAAGCAACCATTGCACGGTAGTTAAGCGCCATCGTACGGTCGAAATCATGCAGTCTGTCGGTAGCATCCACGATTTTCCTACAAATAGATTTGCCCGCATTACAAAAGAGATAATCCACTGTCGGCAGCCTTTTTCGCAGGTCATGACATAACAAGTCAAGTGCCGTTTTGTCGCGCAAATCCACTGCACGGCATTCTGCCTGACAGCCCATAGCCCGTGCTTCACAACACAAGGTCTGAAGTTCTGTTTCACTTCGCGCTATGAGATAGAGATTTGCCCCAGCCTGCATGAGTCTTCTTGCCAGTGCAAATCCGATGCCACGTGATGCTCCTGTGATTACCACCCAACGCCCCTTGAAGCATTCCTCCAATCGTTTTTCACGGAGACGAGGCACAGGATAGAGCCATCGGGCACATAGATTAAATATGCTTGTCTTCATCTTTCATTCCTTGTTTTCCACTTGCAAACATAGTCTTTATCACCCTTGTTCTGAAACAACAATCTGGCTATTATAATCAAAGCTTAGTCCCCAACAGATGTGGCCTATATCAGCTTGCTTTGTAACTTGACTTAGATTACACTGCGTTTTGACTCAAATTGCATCGTAACTTGACTCAAGTTACCGTGTAAAATGACTCAAATGGCGAGGCTATTCAATACAAGTTACAACACCATGCAATAGAACCTTATTTTATATTATCGCAGACTGAGGCGCTTTATTGTCTTTCCATGCAAGCTTTTCACAAGATAAAGTGAAAACAGCTCTGCAATCATTCTCCCATATTCTCTCTCTTACAATCTCATCATTCAGGCTTCCTTGCAGGAAGTAGGGATTGATTTCACCCTACTTCCAACCTGGATTTTGAACATATTCTCTCATAAGGTCGAAGTCGCGTTGAGGTATAGGCAGTAAGTCATTCTTACCCTTTTGGGTAAACATGGCACATATATAATAGGTTGGTCCATCGCTATACCAGTTGACAAGATGCTGTTCAGTTTGCTTAATAGCCTCATAGTAAACACCCCATCTTACAAGGTCTTGGCGCCGATGTCCCTCGAAAGCAAGCTCGTAAGCACGTTCATCTCTCACTGCTTTCTGAAAGTTTTCATAATCCATTGCGCTGAGATCAGAGAGCGAATTAGCCTCAGAAACAGACAAGCCGAAACCACGCCGACGCACCATATTGAGGGCAGTGAGTGCTTCAGCTGTCGGCTGTTTATGCCATTCGTTGAGTGCTTCTGCATAGAGTAACAGCACATCTGCATAACGCAGTACATACCAGTTGACATTCGAGAGATTGGCATCGACGAGGTAGTTTGCTGCATCTACATACTTTTCTGTATCCCATTTGGCAGGGCAGATGTTATTCGCATAGACTTTCTTCAAATCATCTGAGGCATTAGAAGCAAAGGCATCGGCAAATGACCCCAGCTTACTGAGAGGCTGAAGGCCTGCCGCTGTGTAGCGATAGTCAGCAAATGACAAAGCCCACCGCTTGTCGTTATCATGCTTTTTCCATTCACTGAGGAATGTTGGAATAATCCTCCAGTTAGCAGCATTACGTATTCCACGAATTCCTGTGGCAGAAACTCCGTTCCATTTTCCTATGCGGCCACTTGGATCTTCACCGTTCTTGCCGGTTATAGTGGGTGAATAGAACGACACTTCTATCAGACTCTCTGCTGGGTCCCACGTGCCGTTACACGTGTTTTTCCATAGCTGTTCATAGTCAGAAAGCAGATGATGCTTCCCCGATGCTATGAGTATGTGGGCTGTCAAAGCTGCTTCTTTCCACTTGCTGGTGTCATTAACCGGATTTCCTGCCCATGTAGCATAGACCTTTGTAAGTAGTCCAAGTGCTGCACCTTTAGACATTCGGAAGGCATTGTCTGTGCGCAAATGGTCATCAGTAGCATAGGGCAAATGAGCGATTGCATATTTCAAGTCGGCCTCTATGAATTGATAGACGGCCTCTGGTGTAGCCTGTTTGAAGGTCTTGGGATTGTCGTGAGAAGCATTAGTGCTTGTGGTAAGAGTGACATGTCCGAACCATCGCAGCAATTCAAAATAGTAGAGGGCACGCAGGCAACGGGCTTCTGCCATATAGACGGTAGCCAATCGTCGGTCTGCTTCATTGTAACTATCCGCTTTTTCAGATAGATTCTCCAAGAAATCATTGGCAGAATAGATGGCTGCATAAAGCGCTTTCCACGTAACACGCACTTCATTCTGTGTACTGGTATAGGCATTGGCAGGCACCTGTCGGAAGCCATTGGTGCTCGACCCCTCACACTTTGCTATGTCAGTGGGCAGCGTGAACAAGAGCGAAAGATGATAACGGTAAAGTCCTTCATCGGTCATCTGACTGTAAACACCCATCAATACGGTCTCTGCCTCCTTTGCATTCCGCATAAACTTGCCTTTCTCTACTTCGGTAAAGTCCTTTTCTTCGAGCGAACAAGCAGTGAAAACAAGAAGCCCCAACAGGCTCATTGCAATGTATTTTATAGTATATCTTTTCATATTACACGTTTTAAGCATTAGAATTGTAATTCCAAACCGAAGGTCACTACACGACTCTTGGGATAAGCTCCCCAGTCGAATCCCGGCATCAATGGGCTGCTCTTCATGTTCACTTCAGGGTCGTAACCACTATATCGGGTCAGACAAAAGAGGTTTTGTGCCGTAGCATAAAGGCGCAATCTGCTCACTTTCATGCGCTGAGTAAGCCGTGTTGGGAAAGTATAACCCAAAGTAATATTCTTCAATCGCAAATAAGAACCGTCTTCGATAAAGCGGGAGTAAAGTTCATTCTTCACATAACCTTTAGCCGAAGGCACAGCATTTGAAGCATGTGTGGGTGTCCATCGGTCAGCAGTTTCTGCCAGTTGATTGCTTCGCTCATCCTGGGTCTGCGTGTTGAACATGCGCGTTGCATTATAGATATCATTGCCATAACTGAACTGGAAGATGACACTCAAATCGAAATTTGCATAATTAAAGGTGTTGGTCAAACCACCAAACCACGATGGATAGCCGTCACCAATGACCGTACGGTCAGCTGTATCAATAACCCCATTGCCGTCGATATCCTCGTATTTCACCATTCCAGGTTCAACTTTCCTACCCGCATGGCGGCTGATATCAGGCACTCCGGGCTTCAACACACGCTCACCTGATGGCGTAAGATAGAAGTCAGACGACTGATAAACGCCTGCAAATCGGTAGCCATACATCTTTCCCAATGCTTCACCGACCTTTGCAACATAGTCGTAACCCGTGAAATTGCTATTGAAAACAGTAGCCGAATACATTGATTGCGTACCGTCTTGCAATGATTTAAGCGTGTTCTTGACAAATGAGAGGTTGAGATCAGTCTGCCATCTGAACTTCTTTCCCTGTATATTCACCGTGTTAAGTGAGAGTTCCAGACCGCGGTTCTGTATCTTTCCAATATTCTGCCACTGATAATCAAAGCCTGTTACATAGGCCAAGTTCTGTGCCAGAAGCAGGTCTTTGGTGTTTTTGACATAGAAATCTGCACTCATGTTGACCCTTCCTCCAAACAAACCAAGGTCTATTCCGGCATTAACTGTCGATGCTCCCTCCCACTTCAAGTTCAAATTTGCTAATTGTTTCGGTGTAAGTACAGTCATCAGCTTCTTTCCAACACCGTATTTGCTCTGCATATAGAGGTTCATTGAGAGATAGTTTGAAATGCGGTCATTGCCTACAACTCCCCATCCCATACGCAGTTTAAGGTTAGAAAGCGGTTTGATATTCTTCATAAAAGCTTCTTCAGACACACGCCAAGCGAGAGAGAACGAGGGAAAATATCCCCACTTATGATTGGGGGCAAAGACCGTAGAGCCGTCTGCACGCAGTGTTGCTGTAGCAAGATAGCGGTTATCATAATTGTAGTTGGCACGTGCAAAAAAGGAAAGTAGTCCCTTTTCATAGCGATTGGTTCTTACAAGACTTGGCGTAGCACCCAATCCAAGGTTATCATTCCCGAGATTTTCAAATGGGAATTCCTGAGCCTGTCCCAACAGATATTCATTACTTCGGAATGAATATTCATGACCAAGCATCACTTCATAGCGCTGTTTCTTATTGATTTCACCCTTATAAGTCAATGTGTTATTGGTCGACCAACGCAGATCTTTCTGCATCTGTGACGACCCATAAGAACCTCCACTACGATAAGCCTGACTGGAGTTCTCACCATAAAAGAAATCAATACGCGAATGGGTAACATTATAAGTAGCTGCACTACGCAGTACAAGTCCCTTCATCAGCCTTACATTGAAAGCCAGATTGGCTCCCCAAAGCTCTGTTTGTGTGCGGCTATGAACAGCTTCAGCCTGCTTGATAGGATTGATTTGAGAATAGCTATCGTTCTCTTTCAACAGCAACGGATCGAAAACAGAGTTGCGAAGTTCTTCATCTGTCACCGAGAGTCCACCCGTTGGGCGAGCACGCAAAAGGTTGGCCAACACATTAAGTGTGCCGCCTGTTCCTGCCGTACCGATGCCTTTCTTCACCGTGTTTGCATAGTTGATAGTGGCATCCATACCGATACCCTTGGTCAACTGCTGCTTGAAGCGCATCTTTCCAGTGTTCTTTTCAAAACTACTATTCGTGAAAATTCCGTCTTCATCAAAATGAGAGAAAGACAATGCATATTGAGTTTCCTTGCTTCCTCCCGAGATACTGAGGTCATGACTTTGCGACCATGTGGGCTTGAAAGCTTCTTTCTGCCAGTCTATTCCTGCAACATTGTCATAATCAGCTATTGACTGATAGCGGTAAGGAGTTCCCGAAGCATCTTTTCCTTCCTTAAAATAAGTTCCGGCATACTTCAATGGGTTGATTTCCATCTGCAAATCTACAAACTCACGAGGCGTAAGCAGGTCGAGATGCTTAGTGATATTACGTAGGCTGAAAGCACCATTATAGGCAACAACAGGCCTTCCTTGCTGCCCGGATTTAGTCTTCACGAGCACCACTCCATTAGCAGCACGCGCACCATAGATAGCTGATGCCGAAGCATCTTTCAGCACATCAATGGATGCAATGTCCGAATTGGCTAAATAATCAATATTGCTCACCTCGAAGCCGTCTACAATATAAAGAGGTGAAGAATCGCCATTCACGGTGCCCACACCACGTATCTTGATGTCAAAACCAGCACCAGGCGTACCGTCAGAAGCCGTCACCTGCACACCAGCCATCTGTCCTCCAAGGGTTTCTACGACTGAACCTGTCTTGAAATTTCGTATTTTCTGTTCGTTCACACTCGTGATAGCACCTGTGATGTCGCTTCGTTTCATATTGCCATAGCCTACAACCACCACCTCATTGAGTGTTTTGTTGTCAGGCTGCATCACAACGCGTTGTCCCTTTTGTGCCGTCAAACGAACCTCCATTGTCTTATATCCAATGAAAGAAAACACATATACTTTATTCTTCACTTTCGGCAGCATGAAAACGCCATCCAAATCAGTAATGGTACCACCATTTCCCACTTTGGGCTTCACGGTCACACCAACCAATGGCTCACCAGCCTCATCCACGACAACACCCTGTATCATATCCTGCGCAAAACTGCAAACAATTCCCAGCCAGGCCACGATTAGAAGGAGGAGGCTTCGTCTGCCTATATTATTCTTATTGAATGTCTTCATATTTTTGGTATTATGAATTAAAAGTCTGTATTAAACCAAATGGCCAATGGGAACACCTGACTTCCCGAAGCCACCTTTCCTACATTTCCGCTCGTTGTGAATGTCATCTGACCGATAAACACGCCGTTCGCATATTCATTGTCAGCCTGCCACTTACCTGGGTTGACGGTAACAGCGCAGTCTTTCGTTGCATCCACATAGCACAAAGGAGCGTTCAACGAGGCTTTGTTATCATAGAAAGACACCGGTTTGCGTGCTCCCGTGTTCACAGCAGCATCACCATAGTAGCGTTTCCACATTTGATAAATAAATGCAGTAGTCGCTCCAGCCTTTAATTGTCCCGTCTTATGTGTCTCCGGACCATTGATATTATAATAGTTGAAAGCACGTCGATAGTCCATCAAGAACTTTCCAGGAGTTGCACCAGTAAGGGTTGGAGCCACAGAAGTGCCGCCTTTTCGTGGATTCACTTGGAATACAAATGGCGTGTAATCTACTGTTACACCACCCACAGGTGCTGAGCAATGCACAAAGACCGGAGTCTTAATCGTCACCTCACCTGCAGTACCCTTACCTGTCGTTACTTTCACAAGAAGCATGAACACCTTACCTGCTTGCCACTTATCAAAGGTGATTTCACCTGTATGTGGATTGATAGTGGCACTCGTACTCGAGTTTGCACCATCAATAAGATACACTGCCTGCACACCTTTTTCTATATCACTGGCTGTTACTTTCATCTTAAATGTGCCTTTGGACGTTATCCTATACTGACTCGCATAATTGCGAATAGGTGACAATCCAATATTATTTCCCCAATGCACATACGTGAAAAGATATCGATTTCTCACGATTTTCAGTGCAACCGTAGCAGTCTTGCTACCTTTCGAATTCTCGGCTGTCACCTCAACGGTATAGTTGCCTTGAGGAATGGTATTCCCTTTCTCTGCCGACAATTCGCCTGTCTGCGCATTGATATTCAACTGCCCATTCAAAGCTGATGGCAGAGTCTTAAAGCTATATTTCACACCGTCTCCGTCCATTTCCTTTACAGGCAATGTAAACGATGTGCCTTCGATAAATTCGGTTGCAGAAGCATAATTAAATTTGGTTATCGCATGAATAAGCGGCACAATGGTAAAGGTGTAGACTTCGGGGAAGTCAGTTGTTCCGTATTTATTGGTCACTTTGACCCCCACCTTGCAAGTAGTACCAATAGCCAAGTGATTGGGTTCTAACATGATTTCGCCTGTAGCAGCATCTATCTTGACAGGAGCCGTAGCAGGAACCACCTTACTAATCTCGAACTTCAAATCTTCAAGAGAGCCTGACATCACAGGCACCACACTCTTAACGGTCTCACTTATTTCTGCCTCAACCTTGCTGAAATCGGGTGAATAACCCAAAGTAAGAGGACGTGAAGTAACATTAACCTCAACAGCATTGGCAAAAAGTCCCTCTTCAGAGTGTTCATCTACGACCTCTGTTGTCAGTTTCATGTCGATGATATACTTGCCGGGAGCCAATTGTGCATGGTTGCTTCCAAAACCAATCACTCCTTTATCGCTCACCGAAAACAACTTATCATTGGCAATAACCACACCTTCATGTCTCACGTTGGCAATGACATATTTATTGATATGAATGTGCTTGCCGTCAGTAGTAATCTGAGAGGTTGGCAATTCTGACTCCGATTTACTCTTCACATCGTCATAGCTTACCTCCAAAAGTCGTGGCGTAGCCGTGATACCTTCGGGCACAGTGCGCATCATATTGACATGAACGAGGTCCTTGAAATTATAATGTTTGCCACCCGACCGACAGCTTACGCTCAGCGCATAGGTTCCGATAGCCAGCCCAGAGGTGTTTTCAATGGCAATGGCCCCCGTTTCCTTATCGATACTGAAACATTCTGTCTGCACATCGTTACCGTCAAGAGTCACCCCTGTCAAAGCGAAATCCGAAGGTTTCTTACCGATATATGTCGGTTCATAGAGCTTCATACTCATCGACGGTCCAATATCTGTCACATCCGAATAAAACAACTGAAATGTCGTTTTGTCGGTCAAAGCATCGTCTGAACAAGAACCCATGCCGAAACAGCAAAGTATCATCAGCAATGAACCTGTGGTCTTGTCGGCTATTTTTTTTAGTCTTTCTTTCATGATTTATTATAATAAGGTGAATGACAATGGATAGGTTTTTCCGTTTACCGTCACTTCAATAGAAGCACCCTTGGCATGGAATGTGCCTGCCATTCCTGCAGAATTGTCAGTAAATCTGGCCTTAACATCCATACTTACAGCCTCATCCGACTTGGCAAACGGACAGATAACACTCACAAAGCGTGCGGCACCTTGGGCCGGTTTACGTATGGAAAGCTGATACCCCTTGCGGTTTCCCGTAACCTCACCAAGCTTGCTCGAGAATGGCGAATTCACTTCCGTGGCTCCAAAATCCTGGTGCGTTTCTGCAAAACTGCGTATCAACATGTTATTGTTATCTGCAAAACAAGTGTGTGCACCAAAGGCATATTGTGACGTTAAATCATCAACTACGGTTGCCTGACTACCTGTGCCTGTAAGCAAATGGAAGTTCAGATTAACCTTGTCGTGATTACCATCGCCGAAAGCTTCGTCAACAATTACAAAGAAACAGTTGTCAACAAAGAAAACGGCCCGACGATGTGTTAGACCATGATATGACTCGTTCTGCATGACTATCAACTGTGCTCCGGCCTGCTTTTCAACCTTAAGTAACTCACCGTTCATGTGCTTGTTGTCAATGGTTTTGCCAAGCACTGTGAGTGTGTTGTGCATCTTTGTAGCACGATAAGCATTGCGACTTGCATTGCTAGCACTGGTTCCTCCATACGAATAGCAACCTGCATCAGGGAAGAAATTACGGCCATTATGATAGAGTGCAAACGTACCGTTATCGGGCTGACAATGCCACTTGGCATCGGGATTGACATTATTCTTGAGCACCATCATGGTTGATTCCTTTGTCCACCCATTGCGCATCATATAATAACCCGACGCCTTATAGGTAGCTATCTGGCGTAGAGGCGCTTTCCCCTGCTGTCTTTCCGTAGCCAACCAACGCATTTCCTGATCATCAGGGAACATGCCGGCATAGCGTTTCAGATTTTTCAACACAACACTCTTTGTGTAAGAACTGCTGCGCGTATCATTGAAATTACCGAGGCTATAATCAGGGAAGATGATGTCAGCCACGAAAGTTGTGGCCCTCTTCAAACACTGAATATAGTCTGCAGGAAGCTGGTCAAGCCTGTTGTTGGCTTGCAACAACTGATAAAGATCATAATAATCGCTGATTGCTCCAATATGATAGCTGGGGTCAAGTTCATTCTGTACACCGTCAGCAAGGAATTGCTTTTCGAGCCCATGACTTACATCTTGAAGTCCTTCTTTCAGCCATTCACCTGCATTTTTGAATTCGGGCATCAGCACACCAGCCGTTGCCACAACTTTTGATTGCGTGAGTCGAATGTTGCTTTCATCCTTATAATAGCCCTTTCGGATAGTTTCTACTTCGTCGGCCAAGGCCTTCATCACAACCGAGAACCAACCCGGAGTAAGTTTCGTTGAGTGCAGATAATAGGGTAAAATGCTCAATCTGTCGCGCACACGCTCTGCAGGTTGCAGCCCCATCCACGCCACATTGTTTCCGGCTACATTCGTATGAGGATTCGGATAGGCTTTCATCCAGTTATTATAAACGTTTTTCCATGCCTCAAAATAAGTTTCGTTGCCCGTCACGCGATAAGCTTTTGCCAGCGAGGGAAACCATTGATGACGATGAAGTTGGTTTTTAAACTCCTGATCGGGCATTGACTGCACCAACGTTTCCCAATCAATTTTTCCGTTATTATCGAAAGAATAATAGACATCCTGCCCGTTGACAACCTTCTCTTTGAAGTTTCTGATGTAGAAACGATGCTTCAATGCCTGTTCAGCCACATTCTTTTCAAAAGTCGAAAGTGTAGGTGTCAGAAGGTCAACCGATGGATTTACGACATTCGTTCGCATGCGGTAATACTCTAAAAGCGCATAGGCTGCCCGATAATATTGCTTTGCCTCATATTGTTCCTTGACTTTCTCCAAACCTGGATAATCCAAATTCAGAACCTCAAAGATTCCTTTGTTGATTGTGTCAGCAGCAACAGAATCAGGATAAGTCTCTATGTCTACAATCGTTTTCTGGGCTATTTCAGCTGTGTTTTCCGAACAACCTACAGGCCCAAGTGCTAAACTAATTACAGCAAAGAAACTGATAAATTGTTTTTTCATAAGTTTAAATTATAACTAAGAGTTACTGTCTTTGTAAGCTTTGGTTTGTTTTCCATTGGTCATGGTCACCCAAGTATGGATACAAAAATAATGTTTTTAAGGCAAGTCGACTTTCAATTCTGTCGAAAAGAGTTTTAATTATGTATAGGTAGGAGACTGACTTCATTCTTCAATTCATTGGAAACACACTTTTCAAGGGGAATGCTCTGTTTCCTTATAAATGATGATTGTGAGCGCAAGAGAAATGTCTTAACTTTGCAAACCGTATGAACAAAAACAGTGATATGAAGTCTTTTCTCCTATTATCTACAGCCTTTTTACCCTTATACGCAATGGCAGAAACTGCTGATTCGACGATTGCACAGCATCACACCTTGGAAGAAGTGGTGGTGAATGGGTTCAAACAAGACCACATCAGCAATGCTCCCATGTCGGTATCAGTGGCGGGAAGTACCTTTCTTCAGCGCAATGAGCTCAACGGCTTGCGCGACATGAGCAGCGTTTTTCCTAATCTTTTCATTGCTGACTATGGCGCACGGCAGAACACTCCAATATATATTCGCGGTATAGGTTCAAAGACCAATGCGCCTTCTGTGGGCTTGTATGTTGATGGAATGCCCTATTTTGAGCGTTCTGTTGTCGACTTGGACATTGCCGGAATCAGTGGCATTGAGGTGCTGCGTGGGCCACAAGGCACACTCTATGGACGCAATTCAACGGGCGGACTCATCAATATCTACACCTATTCGCCATTGGATTATCAAAACACGATTGCCAAAATCAGTTACGGTTCGCGCAATGATGTGCGCTTGGGGCTGGCACATTATCAGAAAATCGCCCCCAGATTAGGACTTCATGTGGCAGGGAATTATCACCGTAACGACGGTTTCTTCCGCAACATCTATACGGGGAAGAAAGCCGACGACCTTCAAAGTGCCAATGCAAAAGTGGGATTAGCCTGGCAAGCTGCACCCCTCTGGACCATGCGTTTGAACGTACTTTTCGACCACTCTACGCAAGGTGGCTACCCTTATGGACTGTATCATGCCGACGACAACACGACAGAGGCTGTGAACTATAACCGCTATAGCAGCTATCGTCGCAATGTTTTGTCGGCCGGAATGAACTGGCTTTACAAGGGAGAAGCCTTTCATTTCAATGCACAGACATCGTTTCAACACAGCAACGACAAGCAATATATCGATCAAGATTTCATGCCTCGTGATCTCTTTTTCACGATTACAGGCTTGAAACAGACCCTCGTGAGCCAGGAATTCACGTTGAGATCGGCGAATAATGACTGCCGTTATCACTGGATAACAGGGGCTTTCGGCTTCTTTCAAAAGCTCAACAATGCTGTCGAAACACAATTCATTACGCCCGATTATGCTACACCTAAGTTCTATGACAGCCCTACATGGGGCGGTGCTATCTATCATCAATCCACGTATGACCTGACAAAAACATTGCACGCAGCAGTGGGATTGCGTTATGATTATGAGCGAGTGGGCGAAAATTATGAAGCTAACAAATATACGTTGAGCGTGGGACAGAGTAGCAATGTGCAAACGGCTACGTTCAAAGATCATATGCATTTCAGCCAGATTACACCGAAATTCACGCTCAGCCAGCAATTCTCTGCCGATAAAATGGTCTATGCTTCTGTGTCAAGAGGCTACAAGGCAGGGGGCTACAACATTACTTCTATCACGCCCAACCTGCCTGCTTACGACCCGGAATATAACTGGAACTATGAAATAGGCACAAAACTGACCTTGTTCAATGGTGCACTTCAAACCGAAATGAGTCTGTTCTACATTGATTGGAAGCATCAACAAGTCACCACGACTGTACCCGGTTTGGGTAACATCATCAACAATGCAGGCCACTCCAACAGTAAAGGTTTCGAACTTTCTGCCGTCTGTCGCCCTTTCAGAAACTTAGAGTTGCAGGCCAATTACGGTTACACCTATGCGCAATTCCTTCACTACAAGAAGAGCGCTACGGTTGACTTCTCCCGCAACATGCTGCCCATGGTGCCCCGACAGACCATGGCTTTCGTGGCCAACTATACCCTTTTCCACGTCATGGGATTGGACAAACTCTTGCTGAATGCCGCACTCACGGGAACGGGAAAGATTTACTGGACCGAAGATAACAAGTTGGTACAGCCTTTTTATGCCCTGCTCAATATGAAGATTGCAGCCACAAAAGGACGTTTCACTTGGGAACTTTGGAGCAAAAACACCACCAACACGCGCTATATGAGCTATGCTTTTGCCTCTTCTGCCAAGTTTGCTCAGTGTGGAAAGCCTTTCATGTTAGGCACCTCTTTGGTGTTCAGACTTCACCCATAGCCCTTGAAACGATTAGCAAAATGAACCGAACATCCACGCGGAAGGTAGCCTATTTGTCTACCTTCTTCAGTTTATATATAGCCCAAGCTGTGCCGATGAGTTTCTTCACTACGGCGCTGCAGGTCATCATGCGCGAGCAAGCGGTGTCGCTTTCTGTTATCGGGCTGCTGCAAATCATAAAGCTCCCATGGATATTAAAGGTGTTTTGGGCACCGGCCGTAGACCGCTGTTGCAACACCATTGTCGACTATAAACGCACCATTATCGGTGTGGAAATCATCTACGCCCTATTGATTTTACTGACAAGTGTATTCGATATGAGTACAATTCTGCCGTCATCTTTCCACCTCTTAATCGTCATTATCCTACTGGCTTTAATGGCTTCGGCAACGCAGGACATTGCTACTGACGCATTGGCCATACGCACTTCATCGCATCAACAGCGCGGACTGCTCAACAGCATGCAGTCAATGGGCAGCTTCGGGGGTAGCCTTTTGGGGAGCGGAGTACTGCTGATAGTGCTCCATGAGTATAGTTGGAACCGCGTGGCACAATGCCTGAGTGTGTTTGTTCTCATGGCTCTTGTTCCGCTGTTACTGCATAAGAAGCTCGCGTTTCAACAGGAAAGCAAGGTCAGAGAGCGTGCTGCGTGGAAGGATTTCGGATTGTTTTTCCGTCAGAAAGGCATCTCCCGGCAAGTCATTTTCTTAGTACTCTACTACACAGGGATAATCGGTGTCATGTCAATGTTAAAGCCTTTCATGGTCGATTTGGGGTATTCTATGAAAGAGATAGGCTTTCTCTGTGGCATCATTGGCATTGGTTCGGCTTTCGTGATGGCTTATCCCGCGGGACTCTTCGTGCGCCGTTGGGGGTATAAACGCATGCGAGTGGTCTTCGCTTTCGTGATGTTTCTCGCGACACTATTCTTTGTTATGCTGTCTCTATCCCATCCAACGACATTGCTGTTAACAGCAGCAATCATCATGCTTTGGGGCAGTTACGGCATGGGAACAGTTGTTGTTTACACCTCATCCATGCACCATGTGCGTGCAGGAAGAGAGGGAACAGACTTCACTGTGCAAACCGTTATCACGCATCTCATGGGAATTCTCATTGCCGTTGTATGCGGATTTGTCGCCAGCAGCATAGGTTATACGGGCATGTTTGCCACACAAAGCGCCATAGCCTTAGCCTCTTTCTTTTATACGATGCATATGAACGAACATCAAACAGACAATGAACGAAACGCTTTTCAAGAAATATAACATCCCTGTTCCGCGCTATACGAGTTATCCTACGGCCAATGAATTCAAGCCTTTTGATGCAGAACAGTATCTGAAAGCCATTGAAAGCTCGAACAACGCCACAGCCGACAATATCTCATTCTATATTCATGTGCCCTTTTGCAGGCATCTTTGTCATTATTGCGGATGTAATTCCGTGGCCATGGCAAAGCCTGACCGCATCACAGAATATTTCGAAACACTCCACAAAGAGATTGACTTATTGCTGCCACACCTAAGGAAAGACCGCCGAATAAGCCAGATACATTATGGCGGAGGGAGTCCTTCGTCAATGCCGTTGCCACTGATCCGTGGCGTCAACGAACATCTGTTGTCGGCTTTTGAGACAATAGAAAACCCCGAAATTGCCATTGAATGTCACCCCGGTTACCTCAAGGCTGAAGACTGGCACTATCTGCTTGGCAGTGGGTTCAATCGCTTCAGTCTCGGCATTCAGGATTTCAACGCCGATGTTCTGCATACCGTGAACCGACACCCCTCATTGCTTCCCGTTGCAGAAATCATGGACATACTGCGCAAAGACGGTGCAAAGGTGAACTTTGACTTTATCTATGGGCTGCCGAAACAATCGGTAAAGGAATTTGTATCGACCATAGAAACGGCCATATCTCTGCGTCCCGACCGCTTGGTGACATTCAGTTATGCCCATCTTCCAAGCCTTTTCAAACGCCAGCAGATATTGGAAAAGGCCGGACTTCCACTGCAAAACGAAAAGTTAGGAATGTTTGAAGAGGCGGCAAGAACGCTCCGGGCGGCAGGCTATGTGCCCATTGGCATGGATCATTTCGTATTGCCTGACGACGACTTGAGCGTGGCTCTGCAACATCACACCCTACACCGTAACTTCCAAGGCTATTGTCCTCGCCGAATCACTGCACAGGTCTATGCCTTCGGGGTCTCGGGAATCAGTCAGTTGGACGAGGCTTATGCGCAGAATACCAAAGACATTTCAACCTATATCACGCAGGTGAATGCAGGCCGTTTGCCCGTTCAACGCGGCTATGCCTTAGCCCCTTGGCAGCGCATCACGCGCGAAGTCATTGAATGCATCATGTGTAACAACGGCATCAACTGGCATGACATGGCACAACGTTTGCACTGCACCGTGACCGACATTTGGCAGGCCGTTCACTACAATGAGACACAACTGCAGACGCTTCAAGCCGACGGTCTAATCATCTTTGATGCCGAAGAGGTGCGCGTAACGCCTGAAGGCATGCCCTTTGTACGCAATGTTGCAGCTGCTTTCGACCCTATGATGCGCAACAGTCACCTGCTGTTTTCAAAACCGGTATAACGCTATTATCCACATATTCCATGCAGAACGAAACGAAAACAAGTATCGATGTCATCGTCATTGGTGCAGGATTAACAGGACTCACCACTGCCCACACACTCAGAAAGCGTGGGAAGAAAGTGCTCGTAATCGAGAAAGAACAACGCATCGGCGGTCAGATCCAGACCCACCGACAAGGAGATTTCACGTTTGAAAGCGGGCCCAACACAGGCGTTGTGAGCTGTCCTGAAGTGGCAGAGCTGTTTCAAGACCTCACGAAGTGGGGTTGCACGCTCGAAGAAGCCCATGAAGAAGCCAAGCAAAGGTGGATTTGGAAGGGCACAAGTTTCCATGCCTTACCCGCTGATCCGATAGCTGCATTGCGCACACCGCTATTCACTTGGCACGATAAATTCGGCATCTTGCTTGAGCCTTTCCGTCCCAAGGGCACCGATCCCAACGAAGATGTGGCATCAATGGTGGTGAGAAGATTGGGCAAAAGCTATTTAGACTACGCCGTAGCCCCATTTATTTCGGGCGTATATGCAGGCAATCCACATGCGCTCATCACGCGTTTTGCACTGCCAAAGCTGTATAACTTGGAACAAAACTACGGCAGTTTCATTCGCGGAGCCATAGCCAAACGCAAGGAAAAGAAGTCAGATCGCAAGCGGTTAGCCACAAAGAAGGTCTTTTCTGCAGTGGGAGGGATCGGTCATCTGACGGATGCTTTGGCGCAATCCGTAGGACTTTCCAATATCATCTTGGGGGCAAACGAGGTTGTTGTCATGCCGATTGGCGGTCAATGGCAGGTGGAATATACCACGGAAACAGGCGAAAAGGTGAGTCTGCAAAGCCGAAATGTCATTACAACCGTGGGAGCCTACGCGCTGAAAGCCATGCTGCCATTTGTGAAAGCCGGCGATATGGCACCGATTTCAGCCTTGCGTTATGCCCCGATAGTACAAGTAAGTGTGGGGCTTTCCAATGCGCACGGCATTGAACATAAAGCCTTTGGCGGACTCATTCCCACGTGCGAACAGCAACAACTCTTGGGCATTCTCTTCCCTTCGGCCTGCTTTTCACAGCGTTGTCCTGCAGAGGGTGCACTGTTTTCATTCTTCCTTGGAGGCATGAAACATGGCGAAATGCTTGGGAAAACCAACGAGGAACTGCGCGAACTCGTAACGAAAGCACTGCCCAGGATGCTTGGATTTCCACAAGATGTGGAGCCCGATATGGTTCAAATCTTCCGTCATGAGCACGCCATTCCACAGTATGAGTTGTCGAGTGGCGCCCGTTTTGCAGCCGTTAAACGCATAGAACAAGCCCACCCTGGCCTTATCCTCGGTGGTAATCTGCGTGATGGCATCGGCATGGCCGACCGCATTCGTCAGGCCGTTGCTATGGGCCTGCAAATCAACTGATTAGAGAAAGCCCTGTAACTTGATGCATTTCACGCTGTAACTTGACTCACTTTGCGGCCTCATTTGAGTCACTTCACAGCATGATTTGACGCAGATTGCACAGTAATATAAGTCACTTTACAAAACCGTTTGCATGATGACATGAAAAAGGGGATAACATGTTGTTTCTCACCTTGTGGCAAAAGGAATGAGTTTCTAAGGCAGAGTCCAATCCGTCTTGAAAGAAGTATTCAGTAAAAGCAGCTTTTAAGCTTTTTTACTTCGACCGATTTGCGCGTTCTGAAAAATATTCGTAAATTTGTAAACTCTACTATAATAACTCGAAACAAGACTAAAACATGGACACATTTTCTCAGAGATTCTCCTTAGAAGGGAAAGTAGCATTAGTTACAGGTGCTGCCTATGGTATCGGATTTGCTATCGCAGAGGCTTATGCCAAAGCCGGAGCTAAGGTGGCATTCAACTGCCGAAGCGAACATCATCTGCAGCAGGCATTGGCCGACTACAAGGCTAAGGGCATTGATGCACGCGGATATATTGCCGACGTGACCGACGAAACACAGGTGAAAGAACTTGTTGAAAAGGTTGAAAAAGAACTTGGCACGATTGACATTCTCGTCAACAATGCCGGTATCATCAAGCGTATTCCAATGGAAGAGATGAGCGTTGAAGACTTCCGCCAGGTGATTGATATTGACCTCAACGCACCTTTCATCGTGTCAAAGGCTGTCATTCCAGGCATGAAACGAAAAGGACATGGTAAGATTATCAATATCTGTTCAATGATGAGTGAATTAGGTCGCGAGACCGTCAGTGCCTACGCAGCTGCCAAGGGCGGTCTGAAGATGCTGACACGCAACATCTGTTCAGAGTTTGGTGAGCACAACATCCAGTGTAACGGCATTGGCCCGGGCTACATTGCAACACCGCAAACCGCTCCTCTTCGTGAGCTTCAGGCTGACGGCAGCCGTCATCCTTTCGACCGTTTCATCATCAGTAAGACTCCCGCTGCACGTTGGGGAACGCCGGAAGACCTTATGGGGCCAGCCGTATTCCTTGCTTCTAATGCCAGTGATTTCGTCAATGGACACATCCTTTATGTTGATGGTGGCATCTTGGCTTATATCGGTAAGCAACCTTAATTGATGCTCGGAAGCCCGGTATTCGACATTCTGAATTTTATTTTGCCTATGCCTTGAGACCCTGCAAGCAGGATTTTAAGGAGGCAAAACAGCATTTGAGCCTTGCCTATTCATATGGTGCAAGGCTCAAACTCTTCATAAAGTTGAATGATAATATAAAGGGTAAGAACGCCTAAAAAATACCTTATGAAACACAAAACAACCTGCCTTCTCTTTCTTTTCAGTATTCTTTTGCTATTTACGCCCACACATGCCATACCGCGAATAACATTTTCACACATTGGAACTGACCAAGGGTTGTCGCAAAGTTCGGTGTTCGACGTGACGCAAGACAGGTTGGGGTTCATGTGGATGGCTACGGCTGACGGCCTCAACCGCTATGACGGCTATGGCTTCAAGACCTATCACAACCTGCCACGCGACCGTTTTTCTATCGGAAGTGATATCATCAAGACCGTCATGACCGACCGACAAGGGAGACTATGGATAGGAACCAATGCAGGACTTTCTCTTTATGACGACCTCCACGATCGTTTTTCCAATTTTCGGACAGACCGGAAAATGTCGGTAAGCCATATTGTGGTACTTGGCAACAACCAGTTACTCATCTGTGCAAATGGACATTTATGGGTATTTGATACGGTCAGAAGAACCTTTCAAAAGGCGCAGATTATTTCCTCTCCCATGGGAGAAGTGACCGCCATCGACCGCTCCAAACACACCGTTTTCATCGGAACAGCATCGGGACTCTACGTCTATGACATGAGAAAACACACTACTTACCCATTAGCAGCCCATGAATTGGCCGGTAAACGAGTGTCAGTGACAGCCTGCCATGGTCCGAATCTATGGATAGGAACAGAGGGCAACGGTCTCTATCAGCTTCAGCTCACTACCCTGAAAGTTTCCCGATACACGCCTACAAACTCTCTTCTGTGCTCGAATTACATTCGTGCGCTGGCCTATGATAAGCATGGAAATCTTTGGATTGGTACTGTCAATGGATTAAATGTGCTTGATCATCAAGGAAACATGACCGTCTATAAGGCGCAGCCCCTTGTTGAAGAAAGCCTTTCACAAGCCTCTGTCAGATGCCTTTATACCGATGCACAGGGAGGAATGTGGGTTGGAACCTATTTTGGGGGCATAAACTATTACCACCCACGGAAGCATCGTTTCAGCTATCTTCGCATGATACCGGGACAGAACACCATTCACAATAACATCATTGGTTGCATCGTTGAGGATGCCAAGCGCAATCTATGGATTGGAACGAACGACGGTATAAGCTATTATGATGCCGTCAAGCAACGTTACGAAACCATTACTTCGGCCGACGGACTCGCATCGAATGATATCAAGGATATCTATGTAGACCCGCACAACGGCACTGCGTTCGTCGGTTCACAATTAGGGGGATTAGCAATCATCCGGCAGCATCCGCGCCGCGTAAAGAGTGTCGTCATCTCTGAAATATCGCCTGATGCCAACAGCGTCTATGCCATATTGCCTTACAAAAACAATCGCGAGCTGCTGTTTGGCACACTCGACGGACTTAAATGCTTTGACATTCTATCACAGAAAATCACATCACCAAAGGTGGCATTCTCTGCTCCCTTGACAAGCGAACAGCGCAAGATAAGGGCCTTGCACCGCGATCATGACGGCCGCCTGTGGGTGGGAACGGAAGGCGGTCTGTTTGTTCTTCGCCCCACAGCAAAGGGATTTCACCAGCTTTTTCCTGCAAAGATAAGCCATACTTTAGGGCGGGCTTTCGTGCATTGTGTGGCAGAAACTCCCGACAGAAAAGTGTGGATAGGAACCCGTCAAGGTGCTTTCTGCGTGGATCCTGCCACGTGGCAGGTGCGCAGATACAGCATCAGCAACGCTTTGCCAAGCAATATTGTGTGTGGAATCATTCAAGATGCGGGCGGAACACTGTGGTTAAGCACAGGGAACGGACTGTGCCGACTTAACCAAAAGACTAGGAAAACAAGGGTGTACACCCATACTGACGGCATACAGAGCAATCAGTTCAGCCCGCATGCCTTTTGTCAGACGCAGGATGGGCGCTTACTTTTCGGTGGCGTCAACGGCATTACGGCCTTCAATCCCCGCCAACTGAAAGACAACCCCTATGCACCTCGCGTGGTCATCACAACCTTGCGCGTGTTCAATCAGCCTGTCGTTCCCGGCGATCATCACGACATTCTCAACCGTCAGCTGCCTTTCACCCGACATATTACCCTGACACATCAGCAGACCATGTTCTCGCTTCAATTTGTTGTTCCCAACTATATTGCGGGCTCACACAACACCTTTGCCTACATGCTTGAAGGCTACGACCAGAAGTGGCACTATACAAACGACATGCAAACCGTAAGTTATTCGCGTCTGCCGGCCGGCACTTACATCTTTAAAGTGAAAGCAGCCAACAACGACGGCAAGTGGTGTGCACAGCCAACCGAGCTTGAAATAGAGGTACTTCCCGTCTGGTATGCCACTTGGTGGGCGCGCCTTATCTTCCTTTTTGCTATCATTGGAGTCGTCATTCTTGGCTTCCGACATCTATTAAGCCGTAAAATGGTGCAGCTGCAATTGGAGAATGAGCGCCAAGATAAGCTTCGAATGCAGGAAATCAACGAGATGAAACAACGCTTCTTCATTGATATCTCTCATGAACTACGCACTCCGCTGACGCTCATTATCTCACCTTTGCAGGAGATGAAAGAACGACTGACTGACACTTGGGCACTACAACAGCTGACAATCATGAGGCGCAATGTCAATCGACTGCTGCATTTAGTCAATCAACTGATGGATTATCGGAGGGTAGAATTAGGCTATTTCAAATTGCAAGCGAGGCCTGTTGACCTGCAGCAGATGATAGAAAGACTGTTCGAACAGTTTGAGAAGCTGGCTCAACAGCGAGAAATCGGCTATCAACTTATAGCTGATTTGAAAGAGGAGCACGTGGTATGTGACCCTAATTTCATCGAGCTAATGATGAACAACCTGCTTTCAAATGCCTTCAAATTCACTCCCAAAGGGGGAAATATCACTGTAAAGGCAGAACTCACCATGGACAGTGAGGCACCGAAAACGCTTATCCTGCAGGTTTCTGACACAGGGAAAGGTATCCCTGAAGACCAACATGCACGTATCTTTGAACGCTTCTATCAGACCGATGCCATGCATGAGGGCAGTGGAGTGGGGCTTTCTCTCGTGAAAAGATTAGTCACTACGCATCATGGCAGCATTCATTTGGAAAGTCAGATAGGGCGAGGAAGTGTCTTCACAATATGCCTACCTGCTGAGAAAAGCGCTTACCAGACCAACGAATTCGCTACGGAACAAGCGGTCGTACAAACCTATTCGATGAATTCGTCAATGGCGTTTATGGCTGATTCGCTTGAAAATGAAATGGAAGAGGAAAACATAGAGACCAGAACGGCAGCTGAAACGAGCGGACATGAAACCCTGCTCATCGTGGAAGACAACGAAGATATCCGCCTGCATCTGTGTCAGGCACTGCGCGGAAGCTATCGGATTATTGAGGCAGCAGACGGCATTGAGGCCACAGAAAAGCTTGCTTCAGAGACGATTAGCCTTGTGTTGACCGATGTCATGATGCCACGCATGGACGGACTGCAACTCTGTCGCCATATTAAACAGCACATTCAAACAAGCCATATCCCTGTGATCATACTCTCGGCCAAGGTGGAAGTGGAGGAACAATTAGACGGATTGCGCATCGGAGTAGATGACTATATCACCAAACCATTCTCGATTGCCATCGTGAAAGCCAAAATTCAGAATGCCTTGCGCATTCGAAAAACAACCATAGAACACTACACACAGACGCAACAAATCGTTCCAAAGGAAATTACCAACAATGCTCTTGACGAAGAATTACTTTCTCGTGCGATTGAAATCGTAAATCAAAATCTCTGTAATACCGACTTCTCTACGGAACGTTTTGCACGTGAGATGCTTATGAGTAGGTCAAATCTGCATCTCAAACTAAAGGCACTTACCGGAGAATCGACCAATGATTTCATACGCCGCATACGTTTTAACAAGGCTTGTGCCCTGTTGAAAGAGGGCCGATTAAGTATCTCTGAAATCAGTTACAAAGTAGGTTTCAATTCGCCTTCCTACTTTGCAACGAGCTTTAAAAAACGTTTTGGCTGCATGCCCACCGAGTATGGAAAGCAACCGGAAGACCTGCAGCCGTGAGATAAACGTTAACCTTTATAGTGCAAATAACGATAAAGTGCTTCAAGAAAATAATAGTCGGCATAGTTGATTGGCGTGTCGATTTCAGAGCCATTGGGCAGTGAACCGACAGAATGCATCAGCAGAAAACCTTCGTTTGTTCCTGGTCTTGCTAAATAACGGGGTGAAGAAAGTTGTTTCAAAAGAGCCTCCCCATAGTTGAAGTAGACTTTCCCGTCGCTGACCAACTTGCTGAGTTTAAGCATTGCCGAAGCCGTAACACAGGCAGCCGACACGTCGCGTGGTGTACGTTTTCCTGCAGGTGCATCATAGTCCCAATAGGGAATATGGTCTTGAGTCGTTACGCGTTGCATCATCATTTTGGCAATATTCACAGCCTGTTGCAGGAAAACCGGGTTGCGAGTCTCGGCATAACATTCCGTATAGCCATAGAGCGCCCATGCCTGTCCACGTGCCCATGCAGAGCCGTCAGCTTTCCCTTGGAAGGTACATTTGCGCTCGATGCTGCCGTCATCATTGTAACTCACGACATGCCATGTGGTAAAATCTGGGCGGAAATGATGTGTCTGTGTGGTCAACGCATGTTTTACGGCGATGTCATAATAGCGTTTATCGCCCGTTAGTTTCGAGGCCATGAAAAGCAACTTGAGGTTCATCATGTTATCAATGATAACAGGGAAGTTCCATTTTCCAAAGTCCCAGGAACGAATACAGCCTATCTTTTCATTAAAACGCGCGGCAAGATTATCGGCCGTCTCAATGATAACGCCTTTTATAGTGTCGTTAGGAGCAAAGCGAAGTGCATTGCCGTAGCTGCAATCTATCATGAACCCCAAGTCGTGGGTTCTTTTATAGTAACGCACGGGATTAAGTTTCTCGGTATAGGCAATAGCCTGTTGCTTCAATTGGTGACTGTTCGTAAGGGCATAGGCATACCAAAGACTGCCGGGAAAGAAGCCACTTGTCCAGTCATAGACGGCGCAGAGACGCAGTGTTTCGCGCTTTGATGCAGACGGAAGTGGCACTAATGTCCGTCTGAAAGAGTCGGTCTTGGTCTCCAATTGCTTTTCGATAAAGGCCACATCATAGCCTTTCCATATAGAACGAGGAAAGGAATCAGTAGCCATTACACGCGTTGCTGTTGACAACAACTGCTGCTGTGCCACCTCAATAGCGTGCTGTGCCCAGCGAGGCTGATGCATGTTTGCCTTGCTTGAGGCTGAAGTTATCAGTAAAGCAGCAGTCAGCAAACCTGTTTTCAGTGCTGTTCTATGAGAAAATCCCCTGTTTATTTGTTCCATTTTAATATTCTTTTTTTACCATTTACAATAAGTTCCACTTCCTGTTCACCGTCGGTCGATTTCAGTAATCGGGCTTTATACACAGGGCAAGTGCTTGAGTTTTCCAACGGAGTGATAACCGTAACGAAACTCACAGGCTTGCTGTTGTTCTTTTCTATGTCGAAAGAGAGCGAAGGACGTGACGTCTTTTGACGATAGGCCAATGAATAAAAGCCTTCTGTAACCTTGAGTTTCGCATGACTGTTCGTAAAGCATTGCAGAACGAGATTGCTCTTACCGTCATATAAAGTGCTGACTTTCAGCCTTTCACTATCCACGGCAAGCTGGCCGTCGCGCAGGTGATAGTTCAGATTAATTGTGCCCGTGGCAGCCCCTGTTGCCTCATCAACAATCACAAAGAACTGATTGTCGACGAAGAAAACAGTACGCCTGTGCTGCAAATCACGATAGCTTGGGTTCTGTGTTACCAATGTCGGCGTTGCTCCTTCGGGCTGCCAAAGCACAGTTTCTGACTGCGTAGTCTCCATGTTCTGGTGGTTTAGGGTCAGCGTGTTGTGTACGGTGGTCTGTCGGAACCAGTCACGTTGCTTCTGCACTTCATCGTCTCCGGCGTAGACATAAGAGCCACTGTCGGGGAAAAGCTTGCGCCCATGAAACCAAAGTTCAAAGGTTCCATTGTCAGGTTGGCAATGCCATTCGCCCTTAGGTCCCGCCTTCATCACCATAACCGTGGCGTTCATGTCCCACCCATTGCGGAAAGTGAAGAAGCCGGAAACAGGGAAACCCTTTGAAAGGTAGGGCGGACGGCGTCCCTGTTTGCCCTGTGTTGCCAGATAACGAATGGCTTCATTCTCGGGAAAGAGCTTGCTCCACTCTTGATAATTACGGATTTCACTCTCTGACTTGCCCTCTTTGGCATCGCTGAAACAGGGATTAGTATAGTCAGGGAAGCAGATATTGGCATAGAACATAATCATCTTCTCAACCGTTTGCATGTAGGTTGGCGGAATGAGTTGCTCCACATGATTGGCCTTGGCCATTTCAATGGTTTTACAGAAGATGTTGATAGAGGCCAAATGATAATGCGGGTCTAATTCAAACTGACCGCCGTCGGCATACACCTGCTTGCAGATTTCCTCATTGAGAATACTGATTCCACGCTGCTGCCAAGTCTTGGCATCTTTGAATTCAGGGAAGAACGTGCCTGCATAAAACATGCGCTGCGCCTCGAAAAGCAAATGATTGCCTTTCTTAGAGAAGTTCTCCATGATATGGTTGGCATTGCGATGATAGTTCACTAAAAACGAAGTGAGAAACGAAGCATTGAAACTTGGCGACGAAATGAAAAGCGAAAACTGATTAATCTGGTCCTGCACACGGTGGCTTGTCTCTAAAGGTCGCCATGCAAACACGGCATTCTCAATGGCCTTGTCTGTCTCCTTACCTTTTCGTTCGTATTGGCTTCGCTTCACTTTCACAAGGGGGTTCTTGACAATCCAGTCTATATACTGCGCCATCCACTCCCGAGCATAACGCTCGTCCTTGGTCAGCTGATACACCTTTCCCATTGGAGTGAACCACTTATGCCGATGCAATTGCCAACGCAGTTCGTTATCTTTCACCGGCCAATAAGTCCAGTCAATGTCTTTTCCATAGTTAAACGAAGGCTGATAGCCATCATGTACATAGAATGTATGCTCGAGTGCATCATCCGCCCACTGCCTTTCGCGCTTGCTGACCGTGAGCCGTTGCAGACGAAGCATAGGGTTTACAATACCTGTCCGCTGCCGATAATAGGCAAGAAGAGCCTCTGCAGCCCCATTCATATTACCGCATTCATATTGCTGTCTGACTTTCTCGAGTCCTGCATATCGCAGATTGAGCAGCTGGAACACCGTTGTGTCAACTGCTGATTTGGCATTGGCCTCCACACAGAAGATCATAGCCAACAGACTCAAAAGCATGTAAAAAAGAATGTTCGAAAGTTTCTTCATGTTCAAAGATTTACTTGTTTTTCTGCTGCAAATATACCAATTTACCACCTTTCTCATTTTTTATTTTGTTGAATTACATTTCAATTTTGTGCGAACAAGCGTTTATTCCATGCTTTTTAATAAATTATTTCAAGTGGTTCTCAACAGGAAAGATGTGTAAGTTTCTATGCTTTCTCTTTGCGAAAATAATACCATCTCAAAATGTACAACGTTATCTTTGCCAATAAAAAATATCATTATTCTCTTCCAGTTGGGGATAAGATAAAATAAGGTCTCATTACATGGCGTTGTAACTTGTATTGAATCACCTCGCAATTTGAGTCATTTTACCATGCAACTTGAGTCAAGTTACGACGTAATTTGAGTCAAAACGCAATGTAATCTAAGTCACATTACAAAGCAAGCTGATATGGACTACATCTGCTTGAGACAAATCTTTGCCTATAATTATTTTGACTGCTTATCCTTAACCAGAGTGTTATTTATTCTCTCCAGCAATAATATATCCGGTTAATCCTGCGAAATCTGATTATAAGAAGAATTGACAAATTATGCATAAAGCATACTTGCCTCACCGTTAAACCATGATATTCTGCGCTTTGTAAAACAAACTTAAAAAACGGAAGAATAATCATTATTTTACATAATAATAGCACTTAATAGTGGACTATTTGCAGAATTCTGCTTAAATTTGCAACCAAAAACTTGTGCGGTAATGTGCTGTTGCAGTAAAAACAACATTAAATAAGGTGGAATGAAAACGAAACTTATACTCTTTGTGGCGCTATTCTCGGCCCTGTTTGTCTTTGCATCGTGCTTGAAAGGCGATGATAATGAGACCATCACTTATAGTGATACGGCCATCACAGCGTTTTCTTTGGGAAATCTGAAATACCCTAAACATGGTAAAACTAAGAAAGGTGCAGACACTATCTTCCAAGTAAAACTGACTGGCAGTAACTATAAATTCTATATAGATCAAATCAACAAGGAGATTTACAATGTGGATTCTCTGCCTTATGGCGTTAATGCAAGCAAAATATTATGCACGATTTCGGCCAAGAACGGGGGCGCTATTCTCTATAAGAAACTGACTTCCGACTCGCTGAAATACTTCTCCACAGCCGACTCCATAGACTTTTCTCAAGCACGGGAGTTCCGTGTTTACAGTCGGGATGGAAAGTCCTACCGCAGCTATACAGTAAAAGTGAACGTGCATAAGGTAGACGTAGGCAAGTTCACATGGGAGCAGACAAATGGTCAGGATGACCGCTTGGGCATACTTTCAGCCATGAAAGCTGTGACTTTGAACGGCAAAATCTACGTCATGGGGACAGAAGGTAACAACACCAAACTCTATGCAACACCCAACAATGACGTAGGTGGTTGGCGGCAACTCACACCGAATATTTCCCTCGATCTAAAGGCCTACAGTAACTTGACGGTCTCTGATGGCTATCTTTATACGTACAGTGACAGCCGTATTCAGCGTAGCAGAGACGGTGTAACATGGGAAACAAGGGGAGCTGTTGTACTCAAACAACTCGCAGGTGGAGCCAATGGCAATCTCTATGGCATTACCGATGGTGGCATTCTGATGTCAAAAGACGGCGGAACGACATGGCAATCTGAAACCCTGGCCAGCAATTCGACCGAATTGCCAAGCCAGAACATCAGCCTGTTCAGCTTCTCCTCAAAGGTGAACACAGGCACTTACGACCTTGTTCTGATAGGAAATCCTCCGTCAGGGAATGATGTTTACGGCGCGTTGGTATGGGGAAAACAACTTAACTCGAGTCAATCTGCACAGTCATGGATATTCTACGGTCAGGATAACCAGCCTTATATGGCTCCCAGCCTGACCAATCTCCAGGTGGCAAAAATGGGAGAAGACTTGATAGCCTTTGGTGGAAAGGGCATCGGGAAGTATAAGGCTAAGGCCTTTGAAAGTTTCTTTATCAGCAAAGGTAAAGGCACCGGATGGAAGAAAGACGACCGTTTGTCTCTGCCGGCAAACTTCGAAAGCAATGAAACTTCTTTCACAATGACGATAGATGAAAACAATAATCTCTGGCTGATTGCCGGAGGAAGTGGTCGTATTTGGAAGGGGAACCTCGCCGGCTTGCTCTTAAAGAAATAACTTGTAGAAATGCGAAAGGCAACACTTCTGCTGTTGATGCTGGCTGCAATGCTTAACATGAATGCCCAGACCGACGACGAATATCTCATGGAGATAGGCGGAGGTGTGGGTTTCTTAGGTTATCTGGGCGATTATAACAATGTGCTCACGCGCGACCTCCAGCCGATGGCAACGTTGCTTGTCCGCCGCAATCTGAACCCATATATGGGACTTAGGTTAGCTGCATCGTTTGGAAAACTGAAAGGGGATGAACGAGATGTCAAAACCGTTTATCCCTCCACGGGGGGTACCCCCTATAGCTTCAGTCGTACACTAACAGATGTAAGTCTCACGTATGAATACAACTTCTGGCCTTACGGCACAGGACATGACTACTATGGAGCCAAGAGATTGACGCCTTTTGTCTTCTTAGGACTCGGCGGAACATACGCCGGTGGTGACGGTTCAAGCGTCTTCACAGCAAACGTTCCTATTGGTTTGGGCCTTAAATACAAAGTAGGACAGCGTATGAATGTGGGCGTGGAATGGGCCATACACTTCTCCATGAGCGACAAACTTGATGGAAGAAATGACCCCTACGGCATCACATCGTCAGGAATATTCAAGAACACTGACTGCTATTCTGTGTTGCAACTGACGCTCAGCTACAGTTTCATGCCGAAGTGTACAACATGTAATAAAGATTAGAAAAGAAGATATGACAGCTTCATTAGATATGACAAGAATCCCTAAACACATTGCTATCATCATGGATGGCAATGGACGATGGGCTTCAGAAAAAGGGAAACCTCGCAGCTACGGCCACCAAGCCGGAGTGGATGCCGTGCGTAGAATCACATCAGAAGCTACGCGCTTAGGAGTGAAGTTCCTTACTCTATACACGTTCTCTACAGAGAATTGGAACCGTCCTGCTGACGAAATCAGTGCACTCATGGGATTAGTGCTCACGTCACTTGAGGATGAAATCTTCATGAAGAACAATGTGCGCTTTCGTGTTATCGGTGACAGAAAGCGACTTCCTGCCGAAGTAGAGCAGAAACTTCGTGAGACAGAAGAGCATACCAAGGGCAATACTGCAATGACGATGGTCGTGGCATTAAGCTACAGTGCACGTTGGGAAATTGTGCAAGCCATGAGGAATATCCTCATCGAGAATACGGACAAGCCTCTCCAGCCGACCGACATCACGGAAGAAATGATCAGTCATCATCTGGAAACTAACTTCATGCCCGACCCTGAACTACTGATACGTACGGGCGGAGAACTACGCATCAGCAACTATCTGCTATGGCAGATTGCCTATTCAGAACTGTATTTCTGCGATACCTACTGGCCCGATTTCAGCGAAGACGACCTGCAAAAAGCCATTCAGAGCTACCAGAATCGCCAGCGCAGATTTGGCAAGACAGAAGCACAGGTGGAAGCCGAAGTAACCAAATAGGAATGTAACAGCAACAAGAAACATCTTTTATAATGAACAATATAAAGAAAGCTTTTTTCATATTGGCAGCGGGACTGACCTGCAGTGTCCCTGCCTTTGCACAGGATAAGATACTTCATCCGGACATCTCCTATGCCGGAACACCTCGCTCCTGCATTATCGGAGGTATCAATATCTCTGGCATTGAGGGCTATGAAGACTATATGCTGACTGGCATATCAGGCCTGCAGGTTGGTCAGGAGATTACAGTTCCCGGCACAGAAATCACCAATGCCGTGAAGCGTTACTGGCGTCATGGACTCTTTTCTGACGTTCAGATTTCTGCCGACTCTATCGTTGGACGTAAGATTTACCTACATATTGCACTGAAAACACGCCCACGCGTGTCGGTCATCAACTATGAAGGACTGAAGAAAAGCGAGCGCGAAGACATGGAAAAGAAGTTGGGATTGCTCAAAGGTTCGCAGATTACGCCCAACATGATAGACCGCGCGAAGATCCTTGCTAAGAAGTATTTCGACGACAAAGGCTTCAAGAATGCAGAGATTACGATTAATCAGCGCGACGATGTTGCCAATAAAGGCAACGTAATTCTTGACGTCATTGTCGATAAGAAAGAGAAGATGAAGGTGCGTAGCATCATCATTGAAGGCAACAAGGCCTTGACTTCATCGAAGATTAAAGGTGGTTTGTTCAAGAAAGGTGCCTTTGCCAAAATCCACGAGGCAGGCAAACTCAGCTCGTTCCTCAAGGCAAAGAAGTTCACGCCTGAACGCTGGGCTACCGACAAGAAGAATCTCATCGAGAAATACAACGAATATGGTTATCGCGATGCTACCCTTCTGAAAGATAGTGTTTGGAACGTAGACCCCAAGCATGTTGATATCTATGTGAAGATTGACGAAGGTCAGAAATACTACCTCCGCAACATCACCTGGGTAGGCAACACGGTTTATTCCACACTGCAACTGAACAGTATCTTGGGAATGAAAAAGGGCGATGTGTACAATCAGAAGCTTCTCGACAAGCGAGTTTCCAAAGACGAAGATGCTGCAGCCAACCTCTATTATAACCATGGCTATGTGTTCTCAAGCATCAATCCGACCGAAGTGAACATCGATGGCGACTCTATTGATCTTGAAATGCGTGTCACTGAGGGACCACAGGCCTATCTGAGCCATGTGCGCATCAATGGTAACACGCGTCTCTATGAGAACGTTATCCGTCGCGAGTTGCGTACGAAGCCGGGCGATTTATTCTCCCGTGAAGCGCTCATGCGTTCGCTTCGAGAAATTCAGTCCATGGGACATTTCGACCCCGAAAAGAGCAGCCAGCCCGATGTTAAGCCCAATCCCGAGGACGGAACTGTCGACATTAACTATAACCTCGAGCAGAAGAGCAACGACCAGATTGAGTTCTCTTTGGGCTGGGGACAGACCGGTGTAATCGGTAAGATCGGTTTGAAACTCAACAATTTCTCCATGGCTAACCTCTTCAGAAAGAACAAAGAGCACCGTGGTATCATGCCTATCGGTGACGGAGAGGTGCTGAGTTTGAGTGCACAGACCAACGGTTCTTACTATCAGAGCTATAATGCCAGCTATTCAACCAACTGGTTTGGTGGCAAACGCCCTAATCAGTTCAGTGTTGGTTTTTATTTCAGCAAGATGACCGACGTGTCAACCAGCTACTACAACGATGCCTATCGCCGAAACTATCTGAACTCCTATTATGGCGGTTATGGCTATGGTTACGGCAATTATAACAACAACTACTACGAAAACTACTATGATCCCGACACCTACATGCGCATGTATGGTATCAGCTTGGGTTGGGGAAAGCGCCTGCGTTGGCCTGATGATTACTTCGTGCTTTCGGCACAATTGGCTTATCAGCGCTATCAACTGAAGAACTGGAAATACTTCTTGATGAACAATGGTGCAGCCAACAACCTCAACCTGAGCATCTCGCTGAGCCGCACTTCTACCGATAACCCACTCTTTCCACGCCATGGTTCAGAGTTCACAGCCAGTGTAACGCTCACTCCACCATGGAGTGTTTGGAGTCATAAAGACTATAAGAACTTAGCCATGAATCCCTATTCTCCGACATATTCTGCCGAGCAACAGGAGAAATATCGTTGGGTAGAATATCACAAGTGGAAGTTCAAGGCCAAGACCTATACGGCATTAAGCGGTGGTCAGAAGTGCTTCGTGCTGATGACACGCATTGAGATGGGCTTGCTGGGTAGCTACAACAAATACAAGAAGAGCCCATTTGAAACCTACTATATGGGTGGAGATGGCATGAGCGGAACCTCTTCAAGCTATGCTGATGAGACTATCGGACTGCGCGGTTATGAGAATGGTTCACTCGCCTACAATGGCTATGCCTACGACCGTTTCACACTCGAATTGCGCTATCCGTTCCTCTTAGGAAACACGACTATCTATGGATTGGGCTTTGTCGAAGCAGGTAATGCCTGGTCAGACACGAAATATTTCAATCCATTCGACATGAAGCGCAGTGCCGGTCTCGGTGTCCGCATCTACCTTCCAATGGTTGGTTTGATGGGTATTGACTGGGCTTACGGCTTCGATAAGGACAATGTGAACAAGAAGAAAGGTGGCAGTCAGTTCCACTTCATCCTCGGACAAGAATTCTAAGTCTGCGGACGAGTGGACAAGTTAACGCGTTTACGAGTGATGTGTTCGCTGTGTTCCAGACATACTTGATAATGTTTCTCATACTGATTTCAAACTGATTGATAGACAAAACCGACCGGCAACTCGTTTACTCGTCTACTGTCTACTCGTCAACTAAAAACAAACAAACATGGAAAAATCAATATTCAAAAAAGGATTGGGTATCTTTTTACTCCTTTCCCTTCTTACCCTTTTACCTCTATCTGCCGCTGCGCAGAAGTTCGCATTGGTCGACATGGAGTATATCTTCAAGAACATTCCTGCCTATGAGCGTGCCAACGAGCAGTTGAACCAAGTCAGCAAGAAGTGGCAGGCCGAGGTGGAAGCACTCAATACAGAGGCAAGTACAATGTACAAAAACTATCAGAACGAGTCGGTATTCCTCTCTCAAGAGCAGAAAAAGACCAAGCAGGAGCAGATCATGAATAAAGAAAAGGCTGCTGCCGACTTGAAGAAGAAATACTTTGGCCCGGAAGGTGAACTCTTCAAAAAGCGTGAAGCACTGATGACCCCCATTCAAGAAGAGGTCTACAATGCCGTGAAAGAAATCTCCGAACTGCGTGGTTACAGTCTTGTCATCGACCGTTCGAGCGACCAAGGCATTATCTTCGGCAGTCCGAAAATCGACATTTCAAACGAAGTCTTGCTTAAGTTAGGCTATAGCCGATAGGCAAAATACAACCATTTGAACATTCAAACAGGAATAATTATATAACAACAAATTAAACGAAAACAAAATGAAAAAGATTCTTTTAATGATGTTGATGTTCGCTCCTATAGCAACATTTGCACAGAAATTCGGCCACATCAACGCACAGGAAGTGATGACTCAGATGCCTGAATTCATCAAGGCACGTGGCGAAATGGAGGCAAAGGCTAAGCAGTTTGAGAACGATCTCAAAGCCATGCAGGACGAATTGCAACGCAAGAGTCAGGAGTATGACAAGAACAAGTCTACCATGAACGCCACCAAGCAGCAGGAGACAGAAACAGAACTTAATACTCTCTATCAGAAGTATCAGCAGGCATTGCAGGACAACCAGCAGACACTTTCCAAGGAACAGCAGGAGAAAATGCAACCTATCACAACCAAATTGGTGAATGCAATCAAGGCTGTTGGCAAGGCTGGTGGCTATGTTTATATCATGGATGTAAGCTCCGGCATTCCTTACATCAGTGATACGCTGAGCAAAGATGTCACCTCAGAAGTGAAAGCACAGCTTAATAAACTGAAGTAAATAAGACCTCTCCCCAGCTCCTCTCCAAGGAATAAGGAGGAAAGGAAGCCCCTCCCCCAACCCCTCCCCGAAGAGGGAGGGGAGTAATGTGCTTTGGAAATAGAGTACAAATAGAATATAAATGGAGAACATTTCACTCCCCTCTCCTTGGAGAACCAACGGTCGCTGTTCGTTGAGCTTGCGAAACGAGGAAAGCAAAGGGTTGGGGGGGAGGCTTTATTTCCCATACTTGTGCAATGCAATCTCAGTCACTTTACCACGCAAAATGCCTTTAGTTACCTTGCTTCTTGACGCAGATTACACTGTAATTTGACGCAAATCGCATGGCTTTTCAATATGATTTCACCTCATCATTTGCCTTGATTTTTGTAATTCCATGAATGCCAACACGTTATAAGTTTTTCCAAAACAGCACGTATTTGAAGTGAGGATGACCTGCGTTTCGAACACATAGAATTTATAAAGAAGATTGTCTGTATTTTTCAAAAATAATGAATTATGCTTCATGATTTGCAAGTAGATGAAGAAAACAGCATGCAAATTGTTAATGATATCTTGGGGAAATCCGAAGGAAATCGCAAGTGTAGAGTACTGTAAAGCCTCCGAAAGCCTAATGATACAGCAGATGTATCAAGTCTGGTACCATACAGAAGCACCGCCTTCCGCACCTTTTGGAAAGACAATTCCATTCTAAAAACTTTGAAATCTCAATAAAAGATTGTATCTTCGCAACAAATTATACGAAGGATGCCGACATGTTTCCTGTTGCAATTCTGTGAATATCAGGAGCTGAAACAGGGCTGAAAACATCATTTCGTGCTGTAAATCAATAAGCAAATCTACGGATTTCACAAAACAATATAAATCAAGAAAAAGATGAAAAAGCTATTTCTCGCATTCGCTTTCATGGCAATGACGCTCACTGCCAGCGCACAGACACCATTAAAATATGGTTATTTCAGTTTTTCAGAAGCATTGAAAGCTATGCCCGCATACGCCATTGCAGAGCGCGACATGGCCTCGCTGTGTGCAAAATATGAAGAAGAAGGTAAGCGCGTTGAAGACGATTTCAATAAGAAATACGAGCAGTTTCTCGATGGACAGCGTGACTTTGCGCCCTCTATTCTGCAAAAACGACAGGCCGAACTGCAAGAGATGATGGAGAAGAACGTAGCTTTCAAGAACGAATCGAAACGCTTGCTTGCCCAGGCAGATGCCGAAAGTAAGGCTGCTTTGAAAGTGCGCCTGCGTGCAATTGTAGCCCGTATCGGTGCAGACCGTGGCTATGCTTTCATCCTCAACACAGACAATGATGCCGTTCCCTACGTGAATAATGCCGTCGGTGAAGACATCAATGCGCTGGTGAAAGACGCCGTAAAGAAATAAAAGATGCCTATGTTCCCAGAGAAACCAGGCCCTATCGGTGTGTTCGATTCGGGCTATGGAGGCCTCACTATCCTTCATGGTATCCGTCAACTGCTGCCACAATACGATTATATCTACCTTGGCGACAATGCCCGTGCACCTTATGGTACACGCTCGTTCGATGTGGTCTATCAGTTCACGCGGCAGGCCGTGATGAAGCTTTTCGAATTAGGTTGTCACCTCGTTATCCTTGGTTGCAACACTGCTTCGGCCAAAGCATTGCGCAGTATTCAGCGGAACGACCTGCCCAACCTTGATCCATCGCGCCGCGTGCTGGGTGTAATCCGCCCCACGGCAGAGATTATCGGCACACTGACAAAGAACAACCACGTGGGGCTTCTGGCTACCGAAGGAACCGTGAAAAGCCATAGTTATGACCTTGAAATCAAGAAGTTATGGCCCGAAATCAAGGTCACGGGCGTAGCTTGTCCGTTCTGGGTACCCTTGGTTGAATACAATGAAGCCGACAGTCCAGGCGCCGATTACTTCGTGAAGAAGCGTATTGATGAACTCATGTTGCACGATTCTGATATTGATACCATAATCCTTGGCTGCACACACTACCCTATCCTGATGCCGAAGATCGTGAAATATGTGCGTCCGAGCGTGCGTATCGTCCCGCAAGGTGAATACGTAGCAGGGAGTCTGCAGGACTATCTCCGCCGGCATACTGACATGGAACATCAACTCACTCAAGGCGGTTCATGCCGATACCTGACGACCGAGAACCCCGAACGCTTTAAGGAATCGGCTCAGATTTTCCTGCATGAAAAGGTGGAAGTGGAGCATGTGGAGTTGTGAGAAAGCCTCACCCCCGGCCCCTCTCCAAAGAGAGGGGGAGTATTCATGGAGCACTGTTGAAAGTAATCTGTGTCTGTACAAATAATATATCACCCCCGAAATATACATTAGATACCCATAGTCAGTCTCAGAGGAACGCTATATCATCATAACTTGACTATATAGATTTGAATAAAGCTTCGTGCCCGGAGAAACCGAAGTGTGTCCTCATAGATACCATAATGTACTCAGCAGTTCAGTAATTTATCATCAAATGGCTGTATTTCGATATAGGTGAGCTTCTGCTGTTTTTACTATATTAATCTTCAGAGTGATGGCAATAGAATATTGATATACCTGTATTCTATGCTTATTATGTTTCTCAACTTCATACAAAGAAAGCTCTATCCAAGTTCTTGTACGATGATTTCTAATACCTTTTAGAATTTGTTTTCCTGACTTAAGCCACGCAGAATTGTCACAAACCAGAAGCAGTCGCCCGATTGGGTCGTATTAATCAGAAAAAAAGGTAACTCAACAAGAAATTGAATAAAACGGCAAACATTTAGCTAACAGCGATAAGGATATACCATAGATTAGCTCTATTTGGTCCACACAATAGGTTTCAAGAGGACGAAAGAAACGTATAGTCTTGATTACGGAATAAAGGAGAAATAACCGAAAAACAAACTATGAAGCACTGCACATAGGTTGTATTCATACACAATAGCTTATCACGATTACTGCCACCACTAAAATAAAATGTCATGAAGCAAGTTGTATTCATACACAATATCTTATTATGATTATCGTTATAGCGGTTAGGAAGCAGACCGTTATAAAAGTTGTTTTCTAATCATTCAACAAAATATCAAGACTATGACAAAAGAGAAGTTCTTCACAAATTTAGGTTGGGTTGGTATGGTTACATCCGTTTTGATGTATGTTTTCTATATTGCACAAATCCAGAACAACCTTGACGGACAGAAAGGTACATTCATTCAACCATTCATGGCATCTATCAACTGCACACTTTGGGTATGCTATGGACTCTTCAAAGAGAAGCGCGACCTGCCACTGGCCTTAGCAAATGCACCAGGAGTGATATTCGGTTTAATCACTGCTTTCACCTCTTTATAAGAGAAAGCAGGGTAAGTAAAACACGAAGAGCATTCACACTACAAAATAATATCCCCCGACAAGTCCTGCATTGGCTATGTCGGGGAATTTTATTTTCAAGGCAAGTCACATGTCTCCAAACAGAGAGAAAAAGGCATCTTGATATCATGGGCATCACCACTCCATTTACTTCACAGCGGAAGTAAAAAGCATTTAAAACCAAGTTTTATGCCAGTTTGTCTGAAAAAAAGCCTACCTTTGCAGCGATTTTTCATTATAACGGACTTTAAATGACATTACAACACAATTCATTCAGCCCCTGCAAGGCAGGCAACAGGCTTTATCGAAAATTCCCATTGATTGTTTTTCAGCTTGTTATTTTATTCTTCACAACACACGCTTATGCTAAGGAAATAACGCCAAAGGCCGCACTTGACATTGCCAAACGGTATATAAAAATAGACCATAAAGCATTAAGAGCAGTGCCAACACGCGCCACAAGGTCTCATGTTTCCACCCCTTATTATATCTATAACGATACTCACGGCAACGGTTTTGTCATCGTTTCGGGCAATGATGCCATGGGAGAAGTGCTGGCTTACAGCCGTAATGGGAGCTTAGATACAACGCGTCTGAACCCCGAAGCACGCTTTCTTCTGAAGCATTATCAGCAGGTTTATGACCAATTGAAACTTCACCCCGTTGCCAAGACCCGTGCACTTGCCACGCGCTCTGCAGGCGAAGAGGTACGCCCTCTACTCAAATCACACTGGGGCCAAGGCTATCCTTACAGTAAACAAACAAATTATGTAACCGGTTGTGTAGCCACTGCAATGGCTCAAATCATGTATTTTCACCAATGGCCCAAGCGAGGTAAGGGGCAAAACACTTATACATTGAAATACAACAACACACAACGCTCGGCCGATTTCTCGCAATCTGAATACAATTGGGGACAGATGTTGCCCGATTATCGCTCTGGAAAATATAATGATACACAGGCAGATGCCGTGGCAAAACTGATGAATGATGTCGGCATTTCAGTACATATGCAGTACACACCTTATGCAAGCAGTTCTTCAAACTATGCCGCAGAACAGGCACTACGCACAAATTTCGACTACGATGTAGCTATGGTAGCCAAGCAGGACGAAGGCTCTTCGAATTTCTTGGAGATTATACAGAACGAACTTCGAAAGGGTTTTCCCCTCTATATCTCGGGCAATGCAAGCAACAATGCCAGTGGACATGCGTGGGTAGCCGACGGTTTCGACCGCAACGGAATGGTTCACATGAACTTCGGTTGGGACGGACAAGCCGACGGATATTACTCTCTTTCGGCGCTCAATGTGGCCAATTCAGGTAAAGAATTCAATGGAAGAGCACTGACATTCGGCAGGCAATTGGTGGTCATTGCAGCCCATCCTAAAAAAGATGGAACTGCACCTATCGACGAACAACTGCGTGGAAACGCGCCCAACTTGGCTTTCAACCTCGAAGGCGATATGCATTTTGTCGGCAATCCACCAACAAACACAACGACCGAAAGCCATGTTGTGTATCATCATTTCATTAATCAGAGCAATAATCCTTTCTGTGGTGACTTCGGCATTGGCATCTATGCAGCTGATGGTTCGTTAGTTCAAGCCTGCCCGACAGCTTTCCACGACATGGGCGGATACACTTTTTCGAAGTTTGCCGGCTATCAGGGAAAGATGTCACCAAGCGGACTTATGGTTGACAATGTAGACATCAAGCTCGACTTTACAAAGCTCTCTGACGGCGTTTATACGCTTCTTCCCATTGCTGCTGCACGCAATTCAGACGCCACATTCGGCGCATGGACAAAGATGAAGAAGACACCCCGCATCGTGCTTGAAATCAAAGCAGGTGCTATTACCTATCGCGAACTGCCGTCAACAGAGCATCCTTTCCAGCTCGCTGCTGTCCCGACATTCGACAAGACACTCTATGCGGGAGAGTCAAACATGGCCCGCTTAGCCTTGAGAAAACTCAATGGGCAGATATTTGACGGTGTAGTCAAACTTGAATTCCTCGGCAATGACGGAAATCCTTTAGCCACTTTCGAGACTCCAAACAGTGTAGAGTTTGAGGAGTTTGCCACAACCTACGTTAAACTGCCATTCCAGTTGGGCGAAGAAATGCGTGCAGGAAACTATACTTTGCGCGTGACTGTCATCAAAGATTACACTTATAAGGAGAGCGTTGTGCTTAACTTCAATAGGCAGGAAGCTACAGTCGTGAAAGTGGAAAACCGCGATGTAAGTCGTGAACCACTGCGCCAAGTCATGGGTTTTGTGCAGGACAACTCTGGATCAAGTATTCCGAACGAGCACATCGACGTAAGCTATTACACTCCGTTCAAGGTGGGTTGTGTTGCTCATAGACGAGAGAATGTTGATTATAACGGCCCTGTTACTCTCTGCCTCATTGACACCTACGATGCTCGTCGTATTCCTTTGAGCACCTATCCTGCTACAATGACTCTCAATTCAGATAATGAATCGGCCACTATTCTCAGCGGTTGGCTACGTAAAAGCAACTTGCAAATCATCAATAACCGTAGTTATCAGCTTGCATTGATGGGTCAAATCGATGGTAAGGAAGTTAACTTGTGGCCCGAAGCAGGAAGTCCTTTCTTCGTTTCTATCATCAATGGCCCCTATAACAGCTATCCTGACGACGTGACAAATGGCATCAACGACGTAACGCAAAAGGCTTCCGTGCAGTTTGCAGACGGTCAGTTAGAGGTTAAACAGAAGGGCTTACAGCGCGTTTCTGTCTACAGTCTGAACGGTATGGCGATTGCCAACAAAGCAGCACAGGAGCAAGATTACATTGCTATTCCACTGCCACGTGCCACTTATATCGTGAAGATTACCACACAAAACGGCAGCTTTACGAAAGTCATCCGATAGTTCTTGCAGCATTGTTTGCACCGCATGTGCCTTTCGGGGCTTGGCTTTCAATCCCCGAAGTGCATTAAAGATGCAGTTTGCTTCACATAGAAAAAAGCATTATTTGAATGTTTATCAAAGGACTAATCGCATGAAACGAATTATATTCTAATTCTGTTCAAGTAACTTTACAAATCTACTTATAAAATGCGCGCATTTGAAACGAAACCTTTCCTCGTTCCAAATGCGCGTTGTTTTTTAGCACTTCGCAAAGCTTTGACAATCAAGCCATTACAGCATTCAAGTCAAATAACAATGCAAGATCACGTTGAGAAGCGTTGCGTTTTGCGTCAAATGACCGTGTAATCTGCGTCAAGAAGCAAGGCAACTAAAGGCATTTTGCGTGGTAAAGTGACTGAGATTGCATCACACAAGTATGGAAATAAGGCCTCACCCCCAACCCTTTGCTTTCCTCGTTGAGTTTCACTCAACGAACAGCGACCGTTGGTTCTCCAAGGAGAGGGGAGTGATGTGTTCTCTAATTATATTCTATTTGGGCTCCATTTTCAAGGCATTTTACTCCCCTCCCTCTTCGGGGAGGGGTTGGGGGTGAGGCCTTATTACAATTCAGAATAAAAAGATTTGCATTTCAAAAAGGAATATATTAATTTTGCAGAAGATGAAAACAGAAAAGCGAATTGCACTCTTCACGGGTACTTTCGACCCCTTTACTATCGGTCATCAGAACGTTGTTGACCGCACACTACCGCTGTTCGACAAGATAGTGATAGCCGTTGCCGTGAGTAAACTGAAGCATACGAGCGAGGAAATTGATGCCCGCGTGAAAGCCATTGAAGCCGTTTACAAGGATGAAGAACGCGTGGAAGTGAAATCGTATGACGATCTTACTGTTGACATGGCACGCCGTGAGAGTGCACATTTCATCGTCCGTGGTGTGCGTTCAGTTAAGGATTTTGAATACGAACGCGAACAGGCTGAAATCAATCGAAAGCTGAGTGGCGTTGAAACTCTGCTGTTGTTTGCCGACCCTTCGCTGTCAAGTATCAGCAGTACGCTCATCAGAGAGTTGCGTTTCTTCGGTAAAGATGCCGACGAATGGATAGCAAAGCCACGGAAATAAAAAGGCAGTAAGAGGATAAAAACTATATTGTTATGATTACATATAACACAGACGGCGTAGGAATGCCTAAGATGAAGAAACGCCTCATCAATCGATGGATACGGGCCGTCGCAGCAACCTACGGTCGGAAAGTGGGTGATATTGGCTACATGTTTGTTGATGATGAGAAGATACTCGAGGTCAACAACGACTATCTCGGCCATGATTACTACACGGATATCATTACGTTTGACTACGACGAAGACGACATTATCAGCGGTGATCTCGTCATCAGTCTGGACACAGTCCGCACGAATGCCGAGCAATTCGGCAAGGAATACGATGATGAACTCCACCGTGTCATCATTCATGGCATCCTGCATCTCTGCGGCATCAATGACAAAGGACCGGGTGAACGAGAGATTATGGAGGCCAATGAAAACAAGGCTTTAGCGCTGCTGAAAACGTTGGAAGAGGGATAGAAAGACGGAAGTTGGCCAACTACCTAAAGCCAAAAGCAATATAAAAACATTCTTTTGAGATGGAAAATACTAACACATCATGCGTTAGTATTTCTTGAAAAGTTCGGAATGTGTCCCCAAACGCAATAGTTTTATGACAGGCTTCTGCTTGTCATACCAAATTAAAAGGAAGTCATTTTGAATGTGACATTCAAGGCATCCTTCATATTCTCCAGTTAATTTATGAGGGTTATAAGCCAAAGGTACAGCTCCTGTAGCTTGTAAACAAGTCAAGATTCTTTTTAAATCCCGTAGCTTTTCCCTATTATGCTTATACCGTTTAAGATCTTTCTTAAACTGTCCAGAGAGCTTTAATTCCATCAAATCTACAGAGATTGAATATAGTTTTCAAAATCATTCAAATCAAGCGTTTCAAGCTCTTTCCCTGACTTAGCCTCTTTAATAGCTGCAATAGTCTCTTCGTTGGGCTCGAAATACATGGCATCAAGCAACACACTCTCAACATAATTGTTAAGACTGCGGTTGGCTTCCTTAGCTCTACGCTTCAAAACATCAAGCAATTCTGCATTCAGTCTGAATGATGCGGCCTGTCGTGTTACTGTATGTTCCATATTCATTTATCATTATGTGTGTATGCAAATGTAATACAAAGTATTTATAATTGCAAGTAAATCCATTTTATTTTTCATTGAAATCTAAAAGTATAACCCAAGTAATGTAGTCACTATTGATGACTACTAAGCTGTAAAAGCAAAAGATATGCGACCTTCTACAGGCCGCATATCTTTTATGTTGTCCATCATGTAACTCTTTCAGAAGTTTTTGGTTATACCCAAAATGTTGCCATGATGGAACCTGATTCATTATAACTCTCTAAACAAATAATTTTTGAATGCGAAAAATGAAATAACTTTTGCCCTCACGGGTTGCTGTAATTTACAAAGTTGAGTACTTAATAGTCTAAAACTTAAACCTTCGATACAAAAGTAGAAATTACAGCAGAAAGAGGGTATCACAAAAGTTCACATGTTCTCACAAATATTCATTTTCGGCGTATTTTCCTTGATTTTTAGCCCCTTTTTTATTTATTTCACCTGATTTTCTCTGTCTTTTTTCTGTGATAAAGTACGGAAATCAGAAGGTGTAACACCAAATTTATCAGAGAAATTACGATAGAAAGTCTGCGCAATAGGCATGCCACATTCTTCTCCAATGGCCTCAATCGTATAGTCGGGACGGTCTCGAAGCAACTGTGCGGCATATTCCAAGCGTAGGTCGTTGATGAATTTCGTGAAGCTCATACCGGCATACCGGGTGAAAAGTTGGGCGAACTTATTATGCGGAACATACACTTCATTGATGATATCCTCACGTGTCAGCTTCGGTTGGAGGAACAACTTACGAGCCATGATGATATTTGCAATACGGTCGAAAAGTTCATGATCAACATCCACTTCCTGTTTGGTTGTATCCTCAACAGTACTTTCTTCTGTTTCAGAATCCTTTGTCTCATCCTCAGTTTCTTTACTTTGTTCATGCTGGCTGCGCTCTTCCATCAACGCCTTACGGTATTGCAGGAGTCGGTTGATAGTATCCACCGCCGAGGCATTCTTACGTGTGATAATACGGTTATAACGCACGATACGGAACACGATAAAGATGAGTAACAGGACGATAACGCCACCCATGATGAGGGCTATACGCATGGTTCTGAGTTCAGTTTCCTGTTGTTGCTGTTGCAATTCAAGAATTGTCGTCTCACTTGACTTTGCTAATTTGAAAGCCGAGCGGGGCATAAAACCAAACGTACTGTTGGCTCCGGCCTTCATAGATGCCGTATCCGGGCACTCCGCCAAGAGGCGAAAAGAGCGGTTAAGGTCGGGTAAGATGCGCAAAGCCTCATCATATTTCCCCGCATTCTGCATCACCAATTCGGTATTGAGCAGGGTATAGACCTTCTGATAGAGGCCGTTCCATTGGTTTTGGGGTGTCGGCATAGCATTGAAAATGCTGATAGCACGACGGAAATAAGGCACAGCATCATCGTATTCCCCTATGTTGGCTTTATTGATTCCAATAAGGAATGCGAGGGTAGCTTCATAGTTCTGAAACCTTTCTTCGATAGAACGTCCGAGGGCAATATAGGCATATTCAAGGCTCGATTGCGTTTCACCTTTCAGATATTTGGCATAGGCAATCTTCGTCATCGTACGGAAGTAAGCTTCCTTGCTTGATGCAGTATCTTCGATAGCTTCAGCCATCTGGCGTGCATCCTGCTGTCCCGAATGACAGGAAAAGAGCATTGCAGCCGACATTGCTGCAACCACCAACATGTGTAAAATCTTGTAATTAAAAGTCATTGTTTATAGTGATAGAGAGTTAGATTGTTTCGTTTGCTTGTCATTTCATCAGCTCCACAGCCTTCTCCACAATAGGATTGGTCTCGTTGATAACCTGGAAATACTCGCTCATATCCCACAAGTCGCGAGCCACAAGCGCCTTGAGTTGGCGGCGCAACTGGGGCAGGGTGGCCTGCAATTCTTTGTCGTCCTTGGGCTTTATCTTGTCTTTTGCTGCCATCTGGAGCACGTCATCGACAAACGATTGAGGCACTTCATAGCGGGCATTGAAGTCACCAAAGGTGGCAAACTGCTTCTTCAGCTGCTTTCGGTTATTATCTATATATTTCAAATTTGCATTGATGATATAGCTTCGGGCAGCCAACTGGCGATGAAACTGCGTGTACAGTGTGGTGTCGAGAGGCACGAAGTAATCGGGCATAATGCCCCCTCCACCATAGACAATGCGCTGCTTTCGCAAGGTCTTATACTTCAGGGAGTCGGCAAAATGAATGCTGTCAGCACTGTAAAGTTCACCATGTTTGAAGCGTTTTTCAATGTCCATGGCATAGTCAAGCGCTTCACCTTTCTTATAAGGTTTCTGTATACAACGGCCCGAAGGCGTGTAGTAATGGGCTATCGTGAGGCGGATCATGCTGCCGTCAGCAAAGTCTATCGGACGCTGTACAAGGCCTTTACCGAAAGATCTGCGGCCGACGACCTCGCCACGGTCTTGATCCTGGATGGCTCCTGTGACGATTTCAGCTGCTGAAGCCGTGTATTCATTGATGAGTACGAGCACTTTTCCATCAACCAACTTGCCCTTTCCGTCAGCGCGATAGTCCTGCCGAGGCACCCTGCGTCCTTGTGTATAGACAATCAAATCATCGTGATGAAGAAATTCATTGGCAATCTGGACAGCAGCCATAAGATAGCCGCCGCCGTTCTCCTGGAGGTCGAGAATGAGGTCTTTCATGCCCAAGACTTTCAGTCCTTCAACGGCATCCATGAATTCATTATACGTAGTAAGTCCGAAACTTCCTATGCGGATATAACCCACCTGCGGCCGAATCATATAGGCTGCATCAAGAGTTTTCACTGGAATTTTATCCCGGATGACGGTGAATTTGAGTGTACCGGCAATGCCACGACGCACAATTCCAAGCTTCACCTTTGAGCCCTTGACGCCCCGAAGCCGCTTCATGATATCCTCTTTCGACATCTTCACGCCTGCAATCGCCGTGTCGTTGACACTCACAATGCGGTCACCGGCAAGAATACCGACACGTTCTGATGGGCCGTTTACTATCGGTTGAATAACCAACAACGTGTCTTGCACCATATTGAACTGTACGCCGATACCCTCAAACGAACCCTGCAAAGGCTCATTCATCTGCTTGGTTTCCTTTGCTGTTGAATAGGAAGAGTGGGGATCGAGCTTCTCTATCATGCCACGAATACCGTCTTCAACGAGTTTCTTTTCATCGACACTGTCAACATAGAGATTAGTGATGGCCATTTCTGCAATCTGCAGTTTACGCATCGGAGAGTCGCTTCCGAGATTTATTCGCTGTGCCATTGACGATTGAGGTAACAGCAGGATAAAAAACAAAATGGCCCATGCCATTCCCTGACGGAGTGCATGAGTGCGGACTTTTGTATAGCGTTCTTTTCTCATTATATATTTCTTTTCATTGGCCCCAGCGGTTTTTCACCGCTTAAGGGCATTAATCTAATGGATCGGTATCAGCCTCGGGGAGATCTTCTTCGATAACAAGATTATCAATAATGAAGTTCTGTCGCTCCATGGTATTCTTGCCCATGTAATACTCCAACAGCTTCCCTACCTGGTCGTTCTTATGGAGTGTCACCTGTTCAAGACGCATATCAGGGCCTATGAAGTGTACAAATTCATCGGGACTGATTTCTCCCAACCCCTTAAATCGTGTGATTTCAGGCTCCGGCCCGAGGTCTTTTATGGCGTTGATACGTTCTTCTTCAGTGTAACAATAACGCGTGATGAAGTCACTTTTCTTCTCTTTCCTGTCCAATCGGGTGTCTGCTTCAGCAACCACCTGCTTGTTCTTAATCTTCGTGCGCTTGTTTCTGACGCGGAAAAGTGGGGTTTGAAGCACGTAAACATGCCCTTTCTTGATGAGTTCAGGAAAGAACTGAAGGAAGAAGGTTATTATCAACAAGCGGATATGCATGCCGTCAACATCGGCATCAGTAGCCACTATCACCTTATTATACCGCAGTGTATCAAGTCCTTCTTCAATATCAAGTGCAGCTTGAAGCAAGTTGAATTCTTCATTCTCATACACCACTTTCTTCGTCAATCCGAATGAATTGAGTGGTTTTCCACGCAGAGAAAAGACCGCCTGAGTATTCACATCACGACTCTTGGTGATGCTTCCACTGGCCGAATCTCCCTCGGTAATGAAAATAGAACTCTCTTCCTTACGGTCGTTTTTGGCATCACAGAAGTGGATTCTACAGTCACGAAGCTTCCTATTATGCAGGTTCGCTTTCTTCGCTCTCTCGCGTGCAAGCTTAGTCACTCCAGCCATTGCCTTGCGTTCCCGCTCGCTTTCTTTGATCTTGTTTTCTATCACTTCTGCCACATCGGGGTGGATATGGAGATAGTTGTCGACATTCAATTTAATGAAATCGCCCACATATTTATTGATGCTTTCACCATCAGGAGCCATCTGGGTTGAGCCGAGTTTAATCTTCGTCTGGCTTTCAAACACAGGTTCCTCAACATTCAATGCAATGGCTGCAACAAGTCCATTGCGCACATCGGTATACTCATAGTTCTTGTTGAAGAACTCCTTTATCGTCTTTGCAATATGCTCTTTGAACGCACTCTGATGTGTTCCCCCCTGCGTAGTGTGCTGTCCATTGACGAAACTATGATACTCTTCACCGTATTGATTGGTATGTGTGAAGGCGATTTCTATGTCTTCTCCGATGATATGAACAATAGGATACAGACCGTCGTTCGTCATGTTATCATTCAGCAAATCGGCCAAACCATTGCGGCTTTTGATGCGACGCCCATTATACATAATGGTCAATCCGCTGTTCAGATAGGTGTAGTTACGCAGCATAGTCTCGACAATATCATTGTGAAAACTATAGTCCTTGAAGAGCGTATTGTCGGGTTCGAAATAGATATATGTACCGTTTTCATCGTTCGTATCAAGGGTTTTGTCACTCTTTTTCACACCCTTTTCGAATGTCAGCTCACGCACTTTCCCTTCACGGAATGACTTCACCTCAAAGTGCGAACTCAAAGCATTGACGGCCTTGATACCTACACCATTCAGTCCGACACTCTTTTTGAAAGCCTTTGAGTCATATTTTCCACCGGTGTTAAGCATGCTGACTGCCTCAACCAATTTACCCTGCGGAATACCTCGTCCATAGTCACGGACACTCACCCTGAGGTTGTCTTCCACTTCGATTTCAATGCGGTCGCCGGCTTTCATCTTGAATTCATCAATTGAATTATCAATGACTTCTTTCAAAAGTACATAGATACCATCCTCCGGGAGATTGCCATCTCCGAGACGACCGATATACATACCCGGGCGCGTTCGCACGTGTTCCATATCCGAGAGGTGTCGGATATTATCATCAGTATAGGCAACAGGCTGCTCCTGTTGCCCGTTCTTAATTTCATTTATCGTTTCGTTCTCTGGCATATTTGTCTTTTCTAAGGATATCTAAGGGGGTTCTCTGAATGTTTAAAGCAGTTTCTTGTAACAGCGTCGATGTTTATGTTGCACGGTTTCAAGGTACTGCCACTGCGACTGTACCTTCCCGTTAGTTTCCATTTCAACATGAGTTTCACCCCATTCAATGCCATATTTCTGATAAATAGGTATCAAATGAGAGAACAACAAGGCGTTGGCGCCTTTCACACGATACTCAGGCAGAACGCCAATCAATAACAAATCGACAACCTTTGTCTTATGAAACTTCAACACACGAAGTACATTCCACCAGCCAAAAGGCAGCAGCCTACCCTTATGAAGCTTTTGTAATGCACGCGTCAGCGAAGGAATTGTGATGCCGACTCCCACTAATTTATGAGGCGTTACACTCCAGTCTTCCACTATCGGCACCCAGTTGAGATCGACAAAAGGCAGATACATGTCTACATATTGCTTGATCTGCTTGTCTGTCAGCTCTGAATATCCATAGAGATTCTTAAAGGTTTCATTGATGATTTCAAAAATCTTATGACCATATCCCCCCTTATAAACCTCCTTTCTTTTCAGCGCACGCACATGAAGATCATAACGTGTCTCAATCATTTTTGCCACTTTCTGATACTTCTCGGGCATCTTTTCGGGCACAATGAGCTTGTATTCCACATAGTCATTATCCTTTTCCCAACCCCCAAGTTGCTCCATATGGCGGGGATAATAAGGGTAGTTATAGATGGTTGCCATGGTTCCAAGCTGATCAAAACCCTCGGTAAGCATGCCTTCCGGGTCCATATCGGTGAAGCCAAGTGGCCCGATAATATTGTCCATGCCATGCTTCTTGCCATATTTCCCAACGGCATCGAGCAATGCACGGCTCACTTCCAAGTCATCAATAAAGTCTATCCAACCAAACCTTACGGCCTTTGTGTTCCACTTTTCATTGGCTTTATGATTGATGATAGCAGCCACACGACCAACTACCTTGCCCTCCTTATAGGCCAAATAAAGCTCTGCTTCGCAGAATTCAAAGGCAGCATTCTTCTTCGGGTTCAGCACCTTTGCATCGTCACTATACAGTGTCGGTGCATCATATTCATTCCCTTGGTAAAGCTCATAATGGAATTCGATGAAGGTTTTTAAGTCTCTTCGGTTCTCAACCTTCCTTATCTCAAGTGATGACATGTATCTCTTAATTTATCTTCTAAACATGCAAAAATAGCCAATTTCAGCCAAAAAGCCAAATTTACATTTGTTTTTTGCATATTATTAAGGTATGAACAGTGCCCACAGTGGTTGCAAAAAGATAGGTATCACCGCCATCCTTGAGATGTAGTTTCTTGCGTAATTCGACCGCACTCAACGGAAAATTCCTCACCGCTATATTGGCTTTCGTCAGTCCTGCAAGTTTTGTTTTCAGTTCCTTTCTGTTCATCGACATGATATCTTCTATATAGAAACCGCGTCCCGGGAAGTCTTCCACACGCTTCTCAGACACGAATAAATGAGAATTCTGCCCCACTCCCTGCAGTTTGAAGCGTTCAGCAAGGCTGCCGAAACATCCTCCTTTCATCAACGAAGCATTCGGTTCATAAAGCCAACGCACAGACATTAAATCCTCAACCAAAGGCCATCGACGGGGCTCCTCACCTATCCTGCAGACAAAGGCATCATCATCATTCACACAGAAAAGGCGCTTTTCTCCTGCTTCTCCCTGCTGCATGACGAGCAAAAGCTCCTTGCATTCACCACCGACACTGACGATATGCACCTCACAGACATGTTTCATTCGCACCACGGCAGCGTGCCAATCAAGCATCGGAGAAAGCTTTATCATCACCAAGCGGGCACGTTCAACAAGTTCATCACTAAGCGCTGTCACGTCAGGAGAGCAGTCTTCAATGGCGTAAGTCTTGCCTCCATGCGCATCACGACGGGCAGGATCAAGATAAATCAACGCCTGCTTGTCTTGTAAACTATGCAGAAAATCGCCCCCGTCTCCATGAACCACCTCGGCCTGCTGCAATCCGAAACAATGGAAATTGTGGCGTGCAATCTCACAGAGTCGTTCTTGTTGCTCCACATATACCGCCTTTCCGAAACTGCGTGCCATATATGAAAAGTCAACTCCGAAGCCTCCGGTGAGGTCTGTCATCATGCCTTTCTGCCGTTCTTCTGCCGTCAACAGCCGCTCCACGACACTGCATTTATAACGTGCCGCCTGCTCACTCGAACACTGTTCCATCGACAAATGAGGTGGAAACAGCACACCATCTTCTGCTGCCCATTCAGGCAGTTTGCGCCGTGCCAACTGCCACCCCTGTATCTGTTCGAGTGCAAACGGCATGTCGACCTCGGGATATTTATCAGCTTGGAAGGCCAACGCACGCACATCATCCAAGCGATGCTGACGGATAAACAATTCAGAATTCATAGCGACATCAGTTCTAAAGGTCTCATGCTCTACGGCAAAACAGAGGCTCAACGCTTGCTTTTTCCCTGCAATTTCTTTTCATGAAACCGTCTGATTGATGCATGACAACCTGCTTAAGGGATTACTTTATAATACTTCTTTGCCGTTGCACGCGAGCATTTATTAAAGTGCCACCACTCCGTTCTGAGTGGAATAAAACCGCCGTGACGCATCACTTTGCGCAGCAACTGACGGTTTTCACGTGCCTTTGGGCTTATCTTTTTCTCACTTACCAACCGGTCTTCATGGTCAATATGGGCCGCCATGCCCATGTAGTCGATTTTCGTTCCCATGTCGAGCGTGTCGCCTTTCAGCGTACAGAGCGTGATATCAACGGCCATGCCATAGTTGTGCATGCCGCCACCATGGGCAGGATTAGACACATAGATATCCTTATTCGTGTGTTTCACCTTATCCCACATCTTCTGTTGAATACGCATCGGGCGGGCCGCATCATAGACTTTCAGACTCAAGTCGGGGCGCAGTTGCTTCAAATAAGCTTGTGCTTTCTTCAGTGCAGCCATGGCTTCGGGATGCAGAAACGCTTCCTTGAGGTCGTCGTAAAGCACCATGCCGCAGAAGTTATCGGCCCTGCTGTACATCAGACTCACATGGATTGACGGGTCTTCCTTCTGAATGTTCACATAGCCTTCACGCGCCAATCGTCTTGCCGTTGCGCTCTCCTTGTCGGCTGCAGAAACTGAAAACACACAACCGAACAACAGCAACAGACTGCCAATCCGCAGGCGTTGAAATCTCTTCTTCATCATCATCTTTCACTCATCTCTGTTTTCTTTCGTCGCTTTTACATCTTCCTGACCGCTTTCATGATGACGATCGAGCCGACGAAGGACATAATTAAATGCCTCCATTCCCACCAACACAAGCAACGTAGCCACTGCCGAGAGCACATAAAGTCCGGCACCACAGCCCAAACCTATAGCCGCAGTGACCCACACTCCGGCTGCCGTTGTCAGCCCGCGCACGGCATTTTTCTGGAAAATTATCGTTCCGGCACCGATGAAACCGATACCCGAAACCACCTGAGCTGCTATACGCGACACGTCAAGACGCATGTTGGGGTCTTTCAATACGCCCTCAAAACCATAGGCAGAAATAATCATGAAAAGGGCCGAACCCAATGCAACAAGAAAGTGAGTACGCAGTCCTGCCGCCTTCTCTCTATATTCACGTTCGAGACCGATAAGTCCACCTAAGACGGCTGCCACGAAGATACGAAGGATAAACTCGAATGTCATCATACGCACAGAAAAATGATTTATACTTGCAAACTTACACAAAAAAAAGGAAAATCCCTTCTTCTTTGCCATTGAAAATAAATGGCAGGCAACCGCATCTTGCATGTAGCTAATCACTGCCTGAAGTCAAGAAAACATCAAAAACCAAATAGAAAAGACTGAAAAAGGTGTTTCCTTACACCTTAATAGGTCGTGAACAACATACTGAAGTCGGGCATTATTTCTCATGAAACGGCAAATAAATCCAGTTGTTCTGATTTTACTAATCTCTTTATTTATAGCACTTCTGAACATATCTATAAGTTTCATCTATCACCTTATATATAATTTCTATTGGTAAAAAAAGAGAGATTATATATCTTTGCAATGTCTTTTACGACAAAGATTGTTTGGATATTCTATGAAAGGAGTACGTGATAGGGAATTACATTTGGACAATATGAAGACTATTCAGCCAGGGATTGGCACTTACAACATTATGTAAAGACTGCAGCGGAGTGATCCGCTGCATGTTTTCTCAACACGAATTCACATCTATAATAGCTACCACCATAGATATATATGTATAGTTCGGGGAGGTCAGTCAATGATTGGCTTCCCCTATTTTTTATGCTCTTATTTCACTCCCTGCATCTTCATCAATTATTTTATAATAGGCCTCGCATACCCCGAAAATTCAAAAACAGTTTCCTCTCGGCCCGAAATACGCGAGTTTTGGAGATATTCTGTAATGCGTTGTGTCTCAACCCATTACCTCTCTTGATTGAAATTCCTGTGCTTTTTGACGTCAATGTATGTTGCAATTTGCGTCAAGTTATCCTGCAATTTGCGTCAAATGACCGTGTAATCTGCGTCAAAATGCGTGGTAACTCCATTCACTTTACGCGGCAAAGTGAATGGAGTTGCATCGCACAAGGAAGGAAACAAAGCCTCACCCCCAGCCCTTTGCTAAGAAGGAATGAGGGAAACAAGGCCTCACCCCCAACCCCTCTCCAAGGAGAGGGGAGTAATATGTTCGCTAATTATATTATATTAAAAACTCCATTTCCTAAGCATTTCACTCCCCTCTCCTTGGAGAGGGGTTGGGGGTGAGGCTTTGTTTCTCTCTACACTCCTCCAATATCGCAATCAGTTCGTCGACTTTTGTGGCACGAAGCATGGCGATACGCGTTTGTTTGAAATCGGGAATGCCTTTGAAAATAGGGCTCGAAGCAAGGTGACGACGCGTGTGGATAATGCCTCGATACTCATCGATGCGTTCCACATTAATACGGAGTTGTTCCTCAAGAATGTCGATTTTGTCGTCTATGGTCAAAGGACTTGACTCAGTGTTATCAATGAAATCGCGCATCTCTTTGAATACCCATGGACGGCCAAATGTGGCGCGTCCCACCATAACCGCATCTATACCATAATCGTCAAAGGCACGTTTGGCTTCTTCGGGAGTAGTGATGTCGCCGTTACCGATAATGGGAATATGTATTCGGGGATTACTTTTCACCTTGCCTATCAAGGTCCAATCGGCCTCACCGGTGTACATCTGGGCACGCGTGCGGCCATGGATTGTGAGCGCTTGTATGCCACAATCCTGCAGTTGTTCAGCCAAATCAGTGATAATAAGACTGTCATTATCCCACCCCAAACGCGTCTTCACGGTGACCGGAGTGCTGACAGCTTTCACCACGTTTCGCGTGATGTCAAGCAGCAACGGTATGTTGCGAAGCATTCCCGAACCGGCCCCCTTGCCGGCTACTTTCTTTACCGGACAGCCGAAATTCAAGTCAATCAAATCGGGTTTCACCTGTTCAACAATCTTCGCAGCCTCAACCATTGACTCGACATCCCGACCGTAAATCTGAATTCCAACAGGGCGTTCGGCATCATTGATTGTCATCTTATCAAGCGTCGACTTGATGCTTCTGATAATGGCATCTGCCGACACAAACTCTGTATAAACCATTGCTGCGCCATACCGTTTGCAGAGCATTCGAAAGCCAATGTCGGTCACATCTTCCATCGGAGCGAGGAAAAGCGGACGCTCACCAAAGTCTAATTTGCCTATTTTCATACGCCCGCAAAGTTACAAAATATATTCTATCCGAGCAAATGATAACTGCCTCCGGGCAATGCCTTGACGACACCTTTCATTTCAAGTGTAAAGAGAAGGGCGGTAAGGCGGGCTATAGGAAGATTGGTTTTGAGGGTAAGGAGGTTGATTTGCAGGTCGTTTTCGCGTTGAAGCACAGTCACAATCTGCTGTTCTTCGCTGCTGAGTTCGGGAAAAAGTTGGCGTTCTATGCCCTCGTTTCGGGCGCGGTTGAGCATATTGTCCTGCCACCCCATGGCATTGACGAAGTCGAAAGCCGACGTGATGAGCGCTGCCTTATTGTCGCGGATGAGGTTGTTGCAGCCCTCACTGTAGGCAGCTCCGACAGCTCCGGGAAAGGCAAAGACATCCCGATTGTACTCTGTAGCGAGGCGTGCCGTGATGAGTGCGCCACCATGAGAGGCACTTTCAACGACAATGCAGGCGTCGCTCATGCCTGCAACAATACGGTTACGGCGCACGAAGTTCTGTTTGTCGGCATTGGTATGCGTGGCATATTCCGTGAGCAGTCCACCTTGATTGAGCATCTGTTTCGCAGTGTCCCGATGCGCATGGGGATAGAGCATGTCGAGTCCGTGGGCCAGAACAGCCACAGTTTCAAAGCCATTGTCGAGTGCCTGCCGATGTGCATTGATGTCTATACCATAGGCGAGTCCGCTCACAATAAGCGTGTCGGGGCAAAGCTTTCTCAGGTCGGTGACGAACCTTCGGATAAGATCTTGCCCGTAAAGTGTACTGCGTCGTGTGCCCACAACATTGATAATGCGTGGACAGTTGAGGTCGGCCGTACCTTGATAGAACAGCACAAGCGGTGCATCGCAGCATTCGCTGAGACGTCGGGGATAGCGTTCGTCGCCTAAACAAAGCACCTGCACGCCGTTGTTTTCAGCCCATTCGAGTTCGGCTTCGGCCCATTTCTGCAGAGCACTGATGTCTCGAAAAGCCTCAACAAGACGCTGTGAAGCCTCGGGAATGAGGCTTCTGATGTCGCAATGCTGTTCGATAACAGGCGTAGCGGCACCCACCCGACGATAGACTTCGAGTATTCCTGCAAGGTTATAGAAACCGATGCGCGAGAGAATCAGCGTGTTGAGTTGTTCCTGTTGGGCTGTCATGGCAAGGTTATTTCTGTTCTTCGGTCTGCCAATAAGGGGCAAAGGCGCGGTCGTAGTCTTCGCTGTTGCCGAGTCGTCCATTGATTAAACAGACCAATTCTACGTCAGCATGGAAACAAAGTCGCTCGTCGTTAGCACGGAAGATGTCGTGATTAAAAACATAGCGCACACCCTCCTTGCGCAGTCCCATGCGTGAGATGAACTCGTCATCACAGCGGAGTGGCGTCTTATAAGCCAACTGCATACGGGCTACAACAGCATCAACTCCTTTCTCATGCATCTGTGCAAAGCTCAGCCCTGCATGCTTCAAGAAGCAGTGTCTGGTGTGTTCGGTATAGTGAAGATAGTTGGCATTGTTCACAATACCTTCGATATCACATTCGTAGTCGCGCACTTCCATGCGCGTTTCAAAGATGTATTTACTCATAGTTTCTGCTTTAAGTATTTATAACCAATCCTGCATTGCAGGCAATTCTTTTTGTCACAGTATTCATTTTTCAGTTGTATCAGTCCTTGAGAGTCGCCGGCATGAATCACTTGCAGACCGCAGTCGCGCCACATTCTGACGATATGGTTGTTCTCAGGTCGCAGCTGTTCGAGGAAATCAAAGGCCCTTTCACAGAGTGTTTCCTTGCTGACGTGGCGCCCATATGCAAATAATATCGGCACAACAGTATTGATAATCAACAGTTGGAGCGAAGAAGTGGAGAGTTGTTTTTTGCTGAATTCGCTCGAAATGCCAAAGCTGTAATGCGTCTGCCAATAAAGCGTTACACTGCTTCGGAGGCATTCCATAGCGGCTTTCACAGTCGTGCAGTCAAGCAATTGGCTTAATCCTGCTTGCTGCTTGGCATAGAGTTGAGCCAACTGTACAATGCGGATATGAGGAAAATTCTGCGGTCTCAGTCTCAGAAAGCGCCAGAGATGATAGTCGATGGGCTTGAGATTGAACTTGTGTTGAAGGTAGATATATTCGCGTTGCAACTTGGAGAAGTAACCCTCCTCAAGCACTTCATCGCGGTGGCGCATAGAAACGGCGTCGATATTCAACAGTCCTGCCTGCCCAAGGAACAGGGCTTCAATCTGAAAAAGATTGTCGCGGTGGTGTGCTATGACCTGCAATGGCAGACTTAATGCCCATTGTTCGAAAGCTTCACCATTGATTCCGAAACCATAGTTGCGTGCCAACGTGACGAAATAAGCTGCTTCCCACGAACCATCGCAAGCTTTTACACGTTGCTTTATGGCCTCTGTTTTCTGCTCCAAACGCTCGGTCTGCAAGGCCGTGAGCCATGAAGTGAGCATCAAACGGCTTAGATCCGGTATGATTTTATAACATGGAGGATACTGGTCGGAGGCCAATAATTCATGATAATGCTGCATGACATAAGGGGGAATTTCGAGTTCCATTTGAGGCAAACGGTCGCCTTTCTGCGTTGTTACTACAGTGTCAACGCATCTGCAGACATGCAGAATCACGTTGTTATAGCATTCATCCAAGTCGTGTTTATGGGCGAACCAATCGCTTGCCTTGTCGTGAATCTCAACGTTTCCCACCCATAGTGTGCCTCCAATCTTTACCTTTGCATTGAAGAAATCAGGCCCCGCATCGTGATTATGCAGGCCGGAATCAATCACTTCCACAGCCATTCCATCGACTGTTTTCAGTGGTTTCAATGGGAACATCTTATGTTTCCATACGTAATGCAAAAGCAATTCCATGATAATCTTGTGGCACTATATGTTCTCAAAAATATTGCAAACGAGCGCAAAGTGAATGATTTCATAATTTGCCGAGTGCAGCTATATTTTCTACAAAAATACAAAAAAACTGATAAAACAATAGACTTTTCAACAGATTATGCGTCAAATACTTATAAAATCAGCAGATAAATTAGTAACTTTGCCCCATATATAACAATGTGAAAAGAAACATTTAACACAATAAGACAATGAAAATAGCATTGATTGGCTACGGCAAAATGGGACACATGATTGAAGAGATTGCCCTGCAACGTGGCCACGAAATTGTATGCAAAATCGATGCCGACAACCAGCAAGACTTTGACTCTGAAGCCTTTATCAACGCTGATGTAGCCATCGAATTCACCAATCCAACGGCAGCATATGGCAACTATATCAAGGCTTTCAGCCACAATGTGAAAGTTGTCAGCGGTTCAACGGGATGGATGAAAGACCATAAAGCCGACGTTGAAGCACTGACTAAAGACGGCAAGCAGACCCTTTTCTGGGCCAGTAACTTCTCGATTGGCGTGGCCATTTTCAGCGCTGTAAACCGCTATTTGGCTAAGATTATGAACCAATTTCCTCAATATGACGTTGCAATGGAGGAGATTCACCACGTTCATAAGCTTGATGCACCGTCCGGGACAGCCATAACGCTGGCCGAAGAGATTATCGAAAACCTCGACAGAAAAGACAAATGGGTGAAAGGTTTGCAGCATCATGCCGACGGAAGTGAGGAAGGAAGCAATGCCGTTGCAGCCAACGAACTGCCTATTGCAAGTATCCGACGCGATGAAGTACCGGGCATTCACAGCATCAGCTACGACAGTGAAGCTGACAAAATCACGATAACACACGACGCACACAGCCGAAAAGGGTTTGCCTTGGGTGCTGTCTTAGCCGCTGAATACACAAAAGATCATACGGGATTGCTGACTACCAGCGATCTATTTAAATTCTGAATACAATGATAGATAAGGAAAAAGCCAAGATTAACCCACGTGTTCAATGGGGAAAATTCATTGCTGTCACCCTCTGTTACCTGCTGTTTCTCTTCTGGGTTGGCAGCTGGTGGGGACTGATTGTGGTGCCTTTTATTTACGATGTCTATATCTCTAAGAAGATCAAATGGCAATGGTGGAAAGACGCTGAAGGTCCAACACGCTTCATCATGGGCTGGGTTGATGCTCTCGTCTTTGCCTTGGTAGCCGTTTATTTCATCAATCTGTTCTTCTTTCAGAACTTCGTCATCCCTTCAAGTTCACTCGAAAAGAGTCTGTTGACAGGCGATTATCTTTTCGTGAGCAAGGTGAGTTACGGGCCACGCATCCCCGAAACACCGCTCAGTATGCCGCTGACACAGCACACACTTCCCATCATCAACACCAAGAGCTATATTGAATGGCCTCATTGGGACTATCGACGCGTGAAGGGATTAGGCCATGTTAAGCTCAATGATATCGTTGTTTTCAACTATCCCGCAGGTGATACGCTCTGCTCTGCCGACGCTTATAAAGATCAGGACTATTATGCCCTTTGCTCCTATATCGGCAAAAGTCTGCTGGCTTCGCAGGGCATAGAACAGCCCGATTTGAAGGCTATGAACCCCGTTGCACAGCGTGATTATCTCGAAAGTGTCATGGCCATGGGACGTAAATACATGAAAGACAATCCTGTTGAATACGGTGAAATCATCACTCGTCCGACTGACCGCAGAGAGAATTATGTGAAGCGTTGTGTCGGTCTTCCAGGTCAGACGCTGCAGATCAAGAACCGCATTGTCTATCTGAATGGCAAGGCAAACAAGGAACCTGATAACGTCCAATACAGTTACTACGTGAAACTCAAGGGACAGATGCCTACGGAACTGATGGACGAACTCGGTATTTCAAATGAGGATATGGCCAGTCTTAACCAATATGGCTACTTGCCTTTGACACAGAAAGCTGCTAAAAAGCTTGCTGCCCGCAAGGACATCGTGGCTGACATTCGCCTGAATACCGATGCACAGACAGGCGACCTCTACCCTCTCAACGCCTATACGGGCTGGACTCGCGACAACTATGGCCCCGTGTGGATACCGAAGAAGGGAGCCACAGTGAAGCTCAATATGAAGAATATCGCCGTCTATGAGCGTCCCATTCGTGCCTATGAGCACAACGATCTGAAGGTGAAAAACGGACAAATCTATATCAATGGACGACTTGCCCACAGCTATACTTTCAAGATGGATTACTACTGGATGATGGGCGACAACCGTCATAACAGTGCAGATTCCCGCTATTGGGGCTTCGTTCCTGAAGACCATATCGTGGGCAAGCCGATATTCATCTGGTGGAGTCACAACCCTGATCATCCCGGTTTCAGCGGCATTCGCTGGAGTCGTCTCTTTAATTTTGTCGATAACATCAAATAGAAAATAAGTAAAAAATGCCCCTTTTCGCCTGTTGCCTCCCATGAGGTTGGCGGTGCAGAAAGGGGCGTTTATGATGCAACAACTACGTGCTTGGCTTCTCAGTCTTGGGATTGCACTGCTTTTAGTCATTGTCGTGCGCTCCTTTGCCTTCGCCATTTACCGTGTCCCGGCAGCCTCCGTGCTGCGCCAGGGCGACCGAGTGATGGTGAATATGCTGGCACATGGCAACTATAAACGGGGCCAACTCATCGTCTTCGGCACGAAAGAAAAGCATTTAGGACGCATCAGAGCCTTGCCCGGAGACACTTTGACGATTGCCCAAAAGCGCTTCGTTATCCCCATGGTGTGCTGCGACAAATGCCTTTGTGAGCATTGTTATGCCTATTTGGTCAGCACAGGAAGTGGTCAAACCCTCGTGCCCTACCACGATATTATAGGGCCGGCTTCTCGCCTTTTCTACCTGCCTTTCTGACAAGACTGCCTCTTTTTAACTTTCAAACTCGCTCAGATGTTGAAAACAGCCCTGCTTTCTTCCACCTATTTTGGCCCTGTTCAATGGTATCAGAAGCTACATCGCTATGACCAATGCCTTATCGAACAGCACGACAACTTCGTCAAACAGACCTATCGTAACCGTTGTGTCATACCGACAACCAACGGTTTGCAGGCACTCTCAATACCCGTTTCATGTCCAGAAGGCAACCAACTTTCGAAGACGCCCATGCAGGATATCCGCATCTCTGACCATGGGAACTGGCGTCATATCCATTGGCATGCGCTCTGTTCGGCCTATGGTGAAAGTCCCTTTTTCATGTACTATGAAGACGATTTGCGCCCTTTCTTTGAACAAAAGTGGACATTTCTCATCGACTTTAACATGGCTATCACGGAGAAAATGACAGAACTGCTCGATATTCGACCACAAATACAGCTCACAACTGCATTTCAACCGATAGGTACTTGCACTGAAAACGCCCAACAGAACAGCCTCACCGACGACTTCCGCGACGCCATTCGCCCCAAGCATCCAGGCCTTGACAGCGACTTTATTGCCCGCCCCTACTATCAAGTTTATCAGCAGAAACACGGCTTTCAACCCAACATGAGCATCCTCGACCTGCTGTTTAATGAGGGAAACGAGGCTGTGTTGTGGTTGTAGGGAAGCAGAAACTGCAACCCCTCAGCTAAGAAATAAGAAAGAAACAAGGCCTCTCCCCCTGCCCCTCTCCAAGGAGAGGGGAGTAAAAGGCTTAGGAAATGGAGTTTATATAAGTTGTAAGCAGAAAGCATACATCCCCCTTTTCATCCAAGTGAATACGAAACTTCGCAGTATTTTGTTCGGTATCTATAATAATGAAGCAGTTCGATACCGCCTGAGACAAAACGATGAAAGACAATTGAAAGAGTTTATTGTTTTACATGTTGCAAAGAAAATAAAAACTTTGAAAACAACATAAAAAATCGCCACTAAATATCTATTGTCCCATATTTCGACTGAACCGATGTTACCGACCTCGGCCAAAGAAAAAGCAAAAGGAGTTGATAATCAACTCCTTTGCATTTGTTCTGTCGGGATGACCAGACTCGAACTGGCGACCTCGCGCCCCCCAGACGTGTGCGCTACCAACTGCGCTACATCCCGAATTCACGTGCAAAGATAAGCATCTATCATGACATAACCAAATTTTAGAGCAATGATATTTGAAAATTATTCAATGTTTTTCAGAGGGCGAGCATCAATGAACAAGCACAAGACTACTTGATATTCTTTTTAATCTTACATTGATTTATGACTCATAACCGTTTTGAGATATAGCTTAGAATTTCGGAGAATATATAGAGATCGCTGTATTATCTGCATACAAATAGTATCTTTTATCGATGTATTTTGCCAAAAATGGAAATGTGTAATGGTATTTCATGCGTTTTCATTTGTGTTCTCTCTGTTTCCATTAGCTTTGGAAACCAAATCAATCTCAGTCACTTCACCACGCAATCTCAGTCATATTACAACGTAACTTGATGCAAATCACATGCTGATTTGACGCAGATTGCGTGGTGATTTCATTCAAGTTTTATCGATTTTCCTTATTTTCTTAGGTGCATTTGGATTTTTTTTGTATATTTACGCCGTAAATCTATACAATCAAAAACACTGCGGACATATGAATAAAGATATCTTGCAGGAAAGACGCTTGACTTTTTCTGTCTTCCCAACTGTGGCAATGAGGGTGATACTTCAGAGGAGAAAACGTGGAATGCTGCCGTGGGTCAGCATGCAGTGAGCCATAAAACACGATACTATGAAAGTTATTTCTACCAAACCATATATTCATTTAAGTAACTGATACAAATGATTCTACACCAAAGACCTATCAGCTTTGCGCTATGGTTAGGCGCATCGCTTGTCATGCCCACGCAGGGATGGGCTGCAAATGAGTTGTCGACTCAGTACACACAGCAAAACAGTCAGTGCACAGGTACGGTCACCGATGAGCAGGGAGAGCCTGTCATTGGTGCCACAATCCTGGTGAAAGGCACGAACAACCGTGTGGTGACTGATTTCGACGGACATTTTACTTTGCCGAATGTGAACCGTGGAAGTGTGCTCATATTGAGCTACATCGGTATGGATTCGCAGGAAGTGAAATGGAACGGACAACCTCTCAAGGTGAAAATGAAAGAGCAGTCGCAGGCGCTGAACGAAGTCGTCATAACGGGTTATGGCGGACAGCAGAAGCGTGCAACGCTGACTACGGCTATCTCAAAGATGGACAGCAAGGTGCTTGATGCTGCAGCTTTCGCCAATGCCGGCAGTGCCCTGCAGGGCAGTGTGACGGGTTTGCAGGTATTCAATGGTTCGGGACAGCCCGGAACTGCTCCCTCCATCACTCTGCGCGGTGGTGCTTCGATTACGGGAAGTGCACCTGCCTTGATTATCGTTGACGGTGTTGAGCGTACGCTTTCAGAGGTCAACCCCTCGGACATTGAGTCGATGGAAGTGCTGAAAGATGCCGCATCAACAGCCATTTACGGTGCAAGGGCCAACGGAGGCGTTATTCTCATCACCACAAAACAGGCAAAACGCGGCACATCGACTATCAACTACCGCATGAAAGTAGGTGTGAACTTCCGGCGTGATGACTATGATTTCATGAATGCCCGCGATTACATCTATTATAACCGCTTGGGAATGAAGCGCTATGCAACGTCAATGAAAGGGCACGGGACACCGGCAAATGTAGATGCCCAGAATGGCTATTCGGGCTATGGTTACACGAATTTCACCCCACGCACGGATGTGTTATACTACGATGCAGCTAATCCCGACCATAAGAAGCTGCTGGAAGAGGAGGGCTGGCAGCTCATGGACGACCCCTACTTCAGTGACTCGCCCAAGCGACAGCTGATGTTCAAAGACTACAGCGGACTCTTGGAAAAGGCTATTTTCCATGACCAGACCACGACACAAGACCATTATCTCAATTTCTCGGGTGGCAACAACTTCGGTTCTTTCGTAGCCTCCTTGGGTTATTATCATGAAGATGGTGTGGTGCGCAACACGTCTTACAAGCGTTTCACGGGCAGTGTGAAGGGTGATTACCAAATCAAGCCCTGGCTGAAAGTCCGTGCCGGTGCACAGTACACATGGCGAACGAGACCTAAGAGCTATGTAGACTCGTGGTCATCTCTGTTCTATCGCACGCGTTCTCAGCGTCCGACTTGGAATCCTTACCTGAAAGATGGCAGTCCGGCACCAGGTTGGAGCTCTTCAGACGGCAACTATCTGTATTGGAACGACAAGCTCACTTCGAGCAACGGATACCGTGCAGAGACCTACAATATAGGCTTTGATCTGACGCTGATACCGAAACATCTCACCTTGACCACCAATGCTTCGCTCTACCATACGTTAGACCAGGTGGAGAATTTCAACAAGGCTTTCTACACGCAGAGCAATCCCAACAAGATCAACACCACGCGCCGTTCGTACGGATATCTGATGAAAGACACGCAGACACAGCTGAATGCCTTTCTGAACTACCGCAACACGTTTGCCGACAAGCACAATGTTGACCTGATGTTCGGTGGTGAATACTATGACTACAACTACTATAAGCTGTGGGCTTCAACCAAGAATTCGCCAACAGATGACATTCCTACGCTCAATGCCGGTGCCGACAAGGATGACAACCCGGGTTCATACAAGTCGCGCAACCGCATAGAATCGCTCTTCGGACGCTTCAACTACGACTACATGCAGAAGTATCTGCTCTCATTTACTTTCCGCTATGACGGCAACTCCAAACTGAAAGACAACCGCTGGGGCTTCTTCCCCGGAGTGTCATTAGGCTGGAACATGATGGAAGAAGACTTCTGGAAAGCTTCCAAACTGTCGAAGGTCATCAGCAACATCAAGCCTCGTATCAGCTACGGTAGCAATGGAAACGTGAGCGGTATCGGTGATTTCTATATCTATGGTGTGTATGATCAACTGACAAACTACAACGGGAACACGGCTTTCTACGACCGCTCGTTGGTGAACACAGCCCTGAAATGGGAACAGAGTCACACCTTTGAGGCCGGTCTTGACCTTGGATTCTTCAAGAACCGCTTGTCTTTCATTCTCGATTACTATGTGCGCAACACCAGCAACCTGCTGCAAAGTGTGAACCTTCCCTCGTATCTTGGCTTCAAATCTATCCAGACCAACTTGGGAAAACTGCGCAACCAAGGATTTGAAATGGAAGTGCGTGCCACGCCAGTCCATTTGAGAAACGGTTTCCGTTGGGACCTTTCGTTCAATCTCTCAACCGTCAAGAACACGATTATCAAGTTGCCTAAGAGCGAACGTCCGTTCAACCAGCTCGAAGGAGTGGAAGTTGCTGCAGGTAAGGTTGATGCCAATGGCCACACACCTACAAAGTGGATTGGCGGTTATCGCGAAGGAGGAAAGCTCGGAGATCTCTACAGTTATAAGCAGGATCACATCTTCCGCGACTGGGACGACATACGCCAGCATGCCAACAAGCGTATTGACAACGTTGCAAAACTATACGGGCCAGGCCTTGCCGACGAAGTAAATCCGCAGACAGGTGTGCTCTATAAGAACTCAGCAGGCTGGAAAGCCATCGAACCGGGAGATGTTTGCTGGGAGGATATCAATGGAGACGGCATCATTAATACGCTCGACCGCAAGGTAGTGGGCAATCTGCGACCCACCGTAACAGGTGGATGGTCGACCACACTCTCTTACAAAAACCTCTCTTTGTATGCGCGTTTCGACTATGCTTTGGGCCATACCATCTACAATGACCTCAAGGCTCGCTCCATGGGACAGTTCCAAGGACAGTTCAATCTCATTGACAAGGTGAAGGATATGTGGAGTGAAGACAATCCGAACTCCAAATATCCGGTCTTCACTTACGCTGACCAGCTGAACAAACACAATATCTGGCGTGGAAATTCTATCTTCTATGAAAAGGCCGACTACATGGCTTTGCGTGAGATAACCCTCAGTTATAATCTGCCGAAGCAATGGACCAAAGCACTTCAGATGAGCAATGCCAGCGTGTATCTGACAGGTCAGAACCTTTTCTATATCACCGGATATGACGGTGCTTCGCCTGAACCGTCAGACGGTTTCGACTATGGCCGTTATCCCTCTCCACGCACTTTGATCTTTGGACTCAACATTACTTTCTAATCAAACAAAGCAATTCACAATGAAAAAGATATTTTCTTATATAGCAGCCACCGTGATCAGTCTTTCACTCGCGGGCTGCATGGATCTGGAACCCACAAGCAGTATCACCGACTCCAATTACTGGAAGAATGCCGACCAGGTGCAGACTTTCAATCAAGGTCTCTACTCATGGGTGAGAAGTTATGCCAACAGATATATCATCTGGGGCGAGTTGCGCAGCAACATCTACACCGGAACAGCCTTCAGCGGTGAGGCTCCGCAGGGCTATGAGCGCCTTTGGAACAACACTCTTGAAAAGAGCAGTGCCGTAATTGGAAACTACGGAGGACTCTATACGGGCATCAATCAGATCAATCTGATGATTGACAAAGTGAACGAAGCAGGCTATCTGACCGAAGCGCAGAAGAACAAATATCTTGCAAGCAGTCACGGTTTGCGCGCTTTCTTCTATTTCCAGTTGCTCCGAACCTACGGAGATGTGATTGTCTATCTGCAGCACACGGAGGGCAAAACGGTCGATTTGAGTAAGGTTGCACGCAAGCAAGACCCTGCGGCTGACGTGATGAAGCAGATCAAAGCCGACATCCAGGCTTCTGAAACTGCCTATAACAACGACTATTCCTTCAAGGACGGACGCATGTATTGGTCGCTCGCAGCCACCAAGATGCTCAAGGGTGAAGTGTATTTGTGGAGCGGAAAGCAGATGGGAGGAGGCACTGCTGACTATCAGACGGCCTTAACTGCCTATCAGGAAGTGCAGTCTCACGCGGATGTTGCCTTGCTCGACAACTTCAGTGATGTGTTTGCATATAATAAGAAAGGTAACAAGGAAATCATCTTTGCCCTGCACAACCGCGAAAATGAGACCACATTGTGGAACGGTCTCTACACCTCTTTGGTGATGAACAAGCAGAATGTGAGTGCCTACCGACTGCACGATGCCCATGGGAATGCCATTCAATTCAGCCAGTCTGAATATCTCAACCTGAGCCTCGGCACCGGTGTCATGCGCTTCCCGCTTGACAAACAGCTGTGGACAAAACTCTATCTTAACGGAAACGACAAGCGCAGAGCAGGCTCATTGGCCGATGTTTATGCCACTGACGGCACGACCTATGTGGGCAACATCTGCAATAAGTTCCATGGAACACTGCTTCCCGGTGGTTCATCAACATCGTGGTATGACGACCAGCCCATTTACCGCTATGCCGAATGTCTGTTGGGAATAGCCGAAGCCAAAGTGCTGTTGGGACAGAATCCGGCAACAGAAATCAACCAAATCCGCAGCCGTGCATATGGTGCAGCCTATTTCAATGCTCATCCCGAGGTGCAATATCCCAATGAAGTCAGCACGGGTGGCACTCCCGCTCTGACCACCTTCTTTGCCAACAACACCTTTGTGGGCGGTGATGAGAATGCAGAAGAGGCCGTTCTGAAAGAGCGTATGCGTGAATTCCTGTTCGAAGGAAAGCGCTGGCACGATATCCGTCTGTTCAATAAAGCCGTGAAGTATTCCACAGCCAACAATACCCGACTGCTCTGGCCTATTGATGAAACGACGCTTTCAACCAACACCTTGTTGGAGCAGACACCCGGATATGGTGACTGATTGATACGATGCAGATAAAACATAGAACCCGACTCACCCGTCCTGGTGGGTCGGGTTCTTTGTTGTCGGGCAACAGGTCATCAGCTGACAAGGCCCAAATCACGCGCTGACTTGATGCAGATTGCCTTGCATTTTGCGTCAAATCATGCGGTCATCTGACGCAGATTGGCACATGAAATCAGTCAAGTTGCAGGGAACAGTCATGTTAGTTTGTAAACAATGGCTGCCTACCTATGGAACAGAATGCCTGTAAGCAATGAAAAATATAAACAAAAAGAGGTGCGTTAATGGCTGAAAATCCACTCCGTTTAGTTTCAACTTCCGAGTGAAAATTCCTTAAACAACGAAGAAATAAATGTTAATTAAGGAACTTTTACATTTTAACTTATTGGAAATCAATATATTAAATTCTCTAAAGAACAAGAACTAAGAACAAGATAAAGAAAAAGACGAAGAAAAAGAAAAAGAACGAAGTGGAAATAGAGTTCGCCGTCGTCGGATTTTTATTTACAAAGGGGTTAAGGGGTTGGGAGACCTCCCCCGACCCCTCCCAAGGAGGGGAGCACGAGCTTGAAGTAACTTCTTAGGAAACAGAATGAATTCGTTGATAAGCTGATAACCCTTATATATTCTAAGATTTTCTCCGATATTCTTGGATGTCGCTTGCGACAAGGAGGCCTAAAATGCAAGGGAAAGCGCGCCTAATGGAAACCTCCCCCAACCCCTCCCAAGGAGGGGAGCACTAACTTGGAGTAACTTCTTAGGAAACAAAATGAGTTCGTTTATACCCTAACGACCTTTATATTTTCTAAAATATTCTTAGATATTCTCAGATGTCGCTTGCGACAAGGAGGCCTGAAATGCAAGGGGAAACGTTGCATCCCAATCTCTGCATTCTTCGTTTCCTAAGCACAACGGGCAGCAACCAGCAGGAGGAGAAGTAGAAAAAGAAAAGAGAAAACCAATTGGTTACTTTCCCCCTGGATGCAAGGAAACCAACAGGCATAAAAAAACCTCCTCGCGAATGCGTGGAGGCCAGTCTAACCTGAACGTCTTTTTACTTGCTAAATCAAATGCTAATAACTACAGAGATAGACTTAGTACCGGATATCACATCCGGCTGATTTCTCCTTTCATTAACAGTTCTTTTACGTTGCAAAGATACAAAATAAAAAAGAAGTGCTGTTATACATTTTGCGGGTAAACTTGATGATATTGCGGTTATTAAGGGCTTTTTACCCGACGAAAGCAGTTATTTCTTGACAATATGGTTAAATAGTGGGCGTGGAGAATGGTGCAAGGCAGCCTCATAACGCCGCATGAGTGGTGGGCGATGCAGGTTTTTGCGCTGTCGGGCTTTGGTGAGATACGACCTCGGATTGTGGGGCTCATGACGGTTGAGCCGCAGGCAGATGTCATGGGTGAGTCGGCCGAAAGTATAGCGACGTCCGTTCTCATCAAAGAGTTCACAACTCATGACCACGGCATTGATCACCTCGAGCAGGTCGGTGGTAGTGCCTTTCCATGCGTAGCCTGCATGGGGAGAGAGGGCAAGAATAGCGATGATTTCACTCCTCATGGTTTCTAAAATTCTTTCCATTTCATTCTTTTTTAGTTCGTTTTCCGTTCTTATTTCATGGCTTTCATCGTTCATGATGACTACGGTTGCCAAGTGTCTTCAATGTGCAAAGATAGCAGTTAATATGGAAGTATTTCTTCACTTCCTTGGTTTTGCACGTTAATGGAAATTAAATCCTCACTTTTTTCAGCATGTATCAGTTTTTTGTATCAAATAAAACTTGACAAAGGGGGGGTTGATTTTGTATCTTTGCAACGTGTTCAGGATAACAATTTTCTTAGACCTTAATACTCAGGAAAAGATGAAAGAAACAACTATGGAAATGTATTCGCCTCATTTCTCAAAACAGGAAATGCAACGGTCGGGCATGGCGATCAGACTCGGTATAGAGAATAAGCCCGGCCGTGAAGAAGATGAAAATCTCAAAGCGCTATGCCTCAATGTGCTGGAGCCACTCCGCAAGCGTTTCGGCCGCATCATCATCACGAGCGGATATCGCTCAGAAGCCCTTAACAAAGCGGTTTTCGGAGAACCCGACTCACAACATCTCAAGGGTGAGGCTGCCGACATTCACATCCCCAACGAAGAAGTGGGACGGCGCTATTTTCGCTTCATCAAATATGTACTCGACTATGATCAACTGCTCTTTGAACGCCGCTTGTCAAACGGTTGCATGTGGCTCCACGTGAGCTATTGCAGAGATCGGAAGCACAACCGACACGAGGCAGTTGAAATGAACTTCTGAAAGCAAACGTTTCGCAATATTCCAATTGGAAAAACTATCGTAAAATTATTAACAATTTAACTAAAAGAAAGGGTAACAGTTATGGCAGTAATCTACAAGATTTACAAGAACAACAACAAGAAAAATGCCGGTTTCGGAAAGTTTTATGCACGTGCCATGCACAACGGTACGACAAACCTTGATGATATCGCAGCTATCATTGAGCGCAACTGCTCTATGAAGAAGAGCGACGTGAAGGCTGTGCTGACGGAGTTGGTAGAGGTGATGACCGCACAGATTCAGGACTCGAAGCGCGTGAAACTTGACGGTTTGGGAACGTTTAAGATTGGCATCAGCACGAAAGGTGCAGAGTCGGCAGCAGCCTTCAACCCAGCCAAGCACATCAAGAACATGCGGGTAATCTTCATGCCCGAGGTTCATGTGGAGCGCGACTCACGCAAGCACATCAAGGCATTGCTCAGTGGTGTCAACGTAACGGAAATGAAACAGTACACGATTGAGAAGAAAAAGAAGAAGCCGGCTTCACAGCCCGGTGTCTGAAAGCAAATCGGCTTTCTCTCTGTCTGAAGCCTGTCGCGCTTAATGGTTTCTGTCCTTCATTATTCCTGATAGGGCAGAAACCTACAGATAAAGCATGTGGAAGAATTGAAGTTTCTGCGGAGGGAGAGTTCATGGAAATGCTGTATTCCAAGTCATGCGCCATACATTCAATGAACTCCCCATTCAACATGCAGCCATTCCAAATTATTGTATCATCATTAAAACAACAGAATAGAACATGGATAAAATCAGAATTAATCAGTGGAAATTAGTCATTAAGATCATCATCGCTGTAGCTACGGCCATATTGGGCGCAATCGCTTCTCCCGATACCGACAGCATTTCCCGACAGTTCAGGAAAGGAAACAGCGCGAAGTTGTTGGAGAATTAAAGGATTATATATCTGAAAGTAGAACCTGAACCAGCCTTTTGTTTTACATCATTTTACCCGTTTGGTAAATGAATAAAACAGAGGCTGGCTTTTCCTATTGACTGAATATTGTGACTGTGAGTGCTTCTACAACCACTCTGTGGCATAGAATATAAGGAAATGGAACTTGGTGTTTTGTACGGAGAAAATGCTATAAAAGTTTTAACGGAGGAATTTATAATAGTGAAGTATGACTTTGTTTAAGAGATTATATTTATCTTTGTAGAAATTAAAGTAAACTGTCATAATGACAAATAAGAAAGGAAACAGAAGAGAAGTTTAGCGATGAACCAATACGGAGCATTGCAGAAAGATTTTTCCAATATGGTTTCTTCAAGTTTTAAAATTAAATATTGTAAATCATGGCACACAGGATTCCTTGGACTCGGGAGCAACTTATTATGGCACTCAATGTCTATTGTAAAATCCCATTCAAAGATGTCAAAGAGGGGCATCCTATTATACAAAAGTATGCCCCTCTTATCGGCCGTAGTCCTGTTGCTTTGAAAATGAAGATTGGGAACTTTGGTCGCTTTGATCCCTTATTGAGAGCTAAAGGAATTACAGGTTTAGCAAACGGGAGTAAAGCGGATGAAAATATTTGGAAAGAGTTTTGGGATAATCCAGACAGGCTTGCATATGAAAGTGAAAAACTCTTTGCAAAGCAATCAGGGAAAACAATAGAAGAATATATGCCCATAATCTCTTCTGATATTCCGCAAGGTAAAGACCGTAAAGCTTTTGTTCGCCAGCGAGTCAATCAGAACTTCTTTCGTGAGGTGGTACTCTGCGCCTATCTCAACAAATGTTGTATCACAGGCATAGGAACTCCATCGCTTCTCGAAGCCTGTCATATAACAGGTTGGGCAGAAGATACAGATAATCGTACAAACCCACAAAATGGTCTTTGTATGAACCCTCTTTTTCATCGGGCTTATGACAAATTCTTAATAGCAATTACTCCAGACTATCAAATTGTCATTTCGGATAAAATGTTCAGTGAAACTAAAGGTAATCTGTTTCTCTCTTATCTTCAAACCATTCAAGGACATAGTATTATTATGCCAGAGAAATTTTCTCCAGATAAAGAACTATTAGCAAAACATTATGAATGTTATAGGAACAGTATCTAAGAATAATGGGCCTGTAGAGGAAATCTATAGTATTTCTCAAATTATTAAAGATGTATATCTTTTCAATGCTGGGAAGACCACCAATTTCACTTTTAATGTAACGGGATGTGATTTTTCTGAAGCCGAGATTTCAGCTGTCAATGCCATTGATACACGAACGAAAGTGATTGACCGTATCCTGAAAATTCAGGAAATGGGAGGTATTTTAAGTTTCAAAACCATGGACGACACTATCTGTCGGGATAACTTCATACTGATTGACAGCTGCCTTCCCTCTATTATGGCTGCAATTCTCTTGGAAGGGAATCAAGGAGACAGCAAAGATTTGAAGGCTCTGACAGAAAAGATAGCCTTAAAGAATCCGATGGGTTACGATATGACACACAGTCATAAGTATTACGAGTTCAAGGTTAAGAACTTTTTAGTGGCATCCGCACTCGGTATGGTACCACACACAACGTGGAACGGAAAGTATGAGGCTAATGGCGGTTATCTTGTGGTTAAAGATGATGGTGATGTTCTCTGCTATCATTTTTATGACCGAAATCTCTTTGAAGATTATCTTTATTGCAACACACGCCTCGAGACCCCTTCATCTACCAGATATGATTTTGCTAATCTTTATCGTGGACGGGACGGGCAGTTGTGTTTCAAATTGAATCTGCAAGTACGGTTCAAATGATGATGTTTTTCTGTTGTTAGTTTTCCCATTATCAAAACAAGAAAAAGGTTATATCTACTTATAATATTCTATTGTGTATTCATGAAAGACACATGTACCCCACAGCAGCGACATGCAAATATGGCAGCTATCCATGGTAAGGATACAAAACCAGAAATTATTGTTCGTAAATGGCTATGGAGTCATGGCTATCGTTATCGCCTGAACCACCCACGTCTTCCTGGAAAGCCTGACATTGTGTTGAGGAAATACAGAACTTGTATTTTTGTAAACGGCTGTTTTTGGCATGGGCATGAAGGTTGCAAGTATTATACAATACCGAAAACTAATATGGAGTTCTGGGTGAACAAGATTAGAAGAAATAGAGAACGTGACCATGAAGTTTGCCAAAAACTCGCGTTGATGGGGTGGCATTGCATTACAATCTGGGAATGCGAGTTGAAATCATGTAATAGGGAAGATACTTTAGAATCTTTAGCTTTCACGCTCAATAGGATTTTTCTGCAGGATCATAGCATAAGACGTTATGAAATACCAGCAGATAAATCAACAATGGCTGCAGAAGAAGTTACAGATAAATATGGAAAAAAAGATAAAGAACAAAATAATATTTTGGAGAATATAGAAGGTCCAGGATAAATTATAGAAGAGTAGGTCTTTATAGGCTGCAATCACTCTTTATGAACCGTTTATCTTTATTTTCACTTGAAATGAAAGAACTTGAGAGAGGCTTTATGTGGTATACTCACTGCCAGCAACACTATGCCTGCAATCCAATAGGGCCAGCCTTCAAGGGTGAGTACGGCAGCAAGTGTAATCAAACCGAGGGAGAACTGGAAGACGAAGCGCAGAAGGGCATGGCGGGAAAGACGATAGCCATATATATAATAGGTATAGACGAGGACGAAAAGGAACTCGAGGAAAGAGGCCACGGTGAGCGCATAGCCTGTTGCTGTGAGGCCACCGAAGTGGAAACCAGCAATGACAGCTACCACAAGGAGCAGAGCTGCCACAGCTTCCTGTAACAGATAATGGCGTGAGTCGCCTCGCGATAAGGCAATATATTCCATGGGAAGCGTCATAGCTCTCAGATACATGGCGAGGATGCTGCCACGCATCATGTCGATGACAGGCAGGAAAGCATGGCTGAAAAGCAGGGGAAGAAGGATGGGAAGCCCCACGGTCATGGCCACAAGGAGCGGAGAAATAACCATTGTACTTGCCTCTATCTGTCGGTTGACAATCTTGTTGAATTCACAACCCAAGTTTTGTATTCCCGAAAGTCGGGGGAAGAAATCGGTTTCCATAGCATGAAACACCATGCCACCATAGGTCATTGTGACCATGAAACCTGCATTGTAAAGGCCCACGATCTGGATATCTCCGGCATGAGAAAGGTAGCTTCGGATGATGAAGTCGGCTGCACTGGCCAGGATCCCCGAAGCAACAAAGGCTACTCCGAGGCGCACCATGCCGTAGCCCTCAGACAATCTGCTTTGCTTGAAACTGAATTTCAAAGGATAACGACGCAGGGAAAAGAAGATGACGAGTACCCACTGAATGGCTGCTGCAAGGACGATAGCAGGCACAATGGCTGCCTCTCGCCACACATAGAATAACGGTATGGAGGTAAGCAAAGCACCGAGTACGCCATAGACCGACTGCAGTGCAAGCTGGCGTAGCTGTCGGGTAGCTTTCAGAATGGCGGTTTCACCGGCAGCAAGTGCAAGGAAAGCTATCGTAGGAGAAAGGGCAATGAAATGCAGGGTGTGGTTTCCCCAGGAGAAAGTGAAGCGGTTGAGCAACGGACTTAGAAGGATGCAAAGCAACATTCCAGCAATCGCCGTGAGTGCCACCCACATGCGGATAATCTGAATGCGGTGTTTCAAACGCTCTTCATCTCCCTGCTCGTAGGCTGCCGAAAGCTCGCGCACGGCACTCATGGAGAGGCCGAGATTAGTCGAATCAGATACGAGTCTTACCGTAGCATTAAACAAAGAGATGAGTCCCATGCCTGCTGTGCCGAGCAACACGGCCACCACCTTGTTGCGAACAATGCTCATCAAGATGTTCAGTCCCTGCACTCCACCGAAGATACCCATGTATTTGAGAATGTGGCGATAGCTGTTGTTGTCGGTCGGCTTCATGGTTTTTGCTTGTCTTGGGCATTCCTTTTGGCAACAGGCATTACCGTTTCATGCTCGATGAGCAGCACTTTTTGAAAGCCTGCACGATAGGCACTATCGGCGATTTCGGGCACACGTGACCGTTGTTTCTCGGGAATAGAGACGTCTTCCCATGTTTGGGGCCAGCGATAGGCGGTTCTCAGTTGCACGCTATTTCCCCATGCAAAGGCATCGGTGGGGCGCACGCAGAAAGTAGAATACTTGCGATAGCCGTCAACAATATTAATACTGAAAATGCTATCCACAGGTTCTCCCAACGCATGAAGCGCCTGTTTGGAAATTCGTTCCTGGCGTAGTCCCGAGAGATAGGTCTCATGCCAGTGGTGCAAGGCGATGAGACTCATTGTGAAAAGACTGACCGTCATCAGGGAAAGCAGGAGCAGTTTGCGCGGTAGGCGGGTGATGATGAGAGCCCACAACAGAACCATCAAGGGCATGAGGCCATAAGCATGCATCGCCGTAAAAACGGTTGCAAGATGGGGAGCGGCTGCAATGAGCACACAAAGCAGCAGGAGCAGCCCCGTTTTTCCAAACATAGTCTGTCGACCTTTGACCGAGATATAGCCGAAAAAAGACAGCGTGAGAACTGCTGAACATATGGCCCAAAGGTAGTTTCTGTCGTGAACGAGGGCCACATAGTCCAAAGGCAGGAAAGTTAATCCGATGAAAGCGAAGAAGTCTTTGAGTTTTGCAACAATCGTTGTCTCTATATATTCATGATTGAAAGGGCTGTGGTTGACCGGGAAACTCAACCGAACGGCAGCATAGAGCAAGACACAAAGCACGCCGACGGCTACAAAACGGAATGCGGTCTGCTTTGAATGGTGGAGGAATATGCCCGCTAACAGCGGTGTAATGACAAACCACGTGATGCCGTTTTCCTTGAAAAGGGTTGCCACGTAGGTGCAGGCAATCCAGCCAACAAGCCGCCACCGACCCTTCTGTGTGATGTAACAGAGCAGTCCCACGAGGTCGAACAGGAGGGAATAAGTCTGGTTAATGGAGTCAATGTCTAATACCGTTCCCAGTACTCCAGGCGCCATGTAGAAGTAAAGAATACCGAAATTAAGGGCTAAGATATTGACTTTCAGCCACTTCAAAAGACAATATAATAGGAAAGTGTTGACAACATGGCCCGTGAAGATGCAGAGATGATTGGCAAAGGGGAACAGATTGATGTGGTGTTCGATGAAATATCCGAAGAGAGCGTCAAAGGGGCGCCAATAAGAACCAAAGGGGATGAGTCGATCAGAAAGACTCTTGGGATAGGGAGCTGTGAAGTAAGTGAAGTCGTCAAAGGTTGGCATGAGGAGCGTCACCCCATAGAACACGAGGGGAAGTGTCAGGATGATGCCCCACATAGCCCATTGATGTGACAATTTGTTGCACAGGGTTATCGGATGATTGCGATTTTGCATACAACTCCTTTCTGTCCATCCTGTGTGGCCACTTCTACCATATAAATACCCGAAGCCACGCGTTGTCCGTTTTTGTTGCAGCCGTCCCAGGTGAAGAGTCCGCCATTGCTGCGTCCTTCTTTCACGAGTGTGCCGTTGACTGTCGTAATCTTTACGTCGGCATTGTAGGATAGCCCGGTGATGTTTATAGGCCCCGTATAATCAGGTTTGACAGGATTGGGATAGGCATAGACACTTTCCTGCGTCATGGTTTCGGCTGCTTCAGTGGCATTGCTCTTGTAGGAGCAAAGGCCTTTATCCGTTCCAAAGAACACTTCGCCCGTGGTGCCATTGATTGCAATGCTCTCTATGGTATTGGAAATGAGCGGACTGTTCTCTGCCGTGAAATGCTGCTGTTCTTCAATGTTGTTGCTGCTGACGAGATAAACGCCATTGCCATTGGTGGCAAACCATTTGCGGTTGGCACCGTCAATGGCTATGGCGGTGATGTCTACGCCACTCAACAGATAGTCGGCATAGTTGGTTCCATCGTTGCGGGGCACTTTTATCTGTTGGAAAACAGGATTGTCACTATCCATCTGCGAAGGCTCGAGCATCAGTGGTCCCACATTCGTTCCTATCCAGATGTTACCTTCCTTGTCTTCAACGGCGCAGCGCACGTTCCATAATTCCTTGAGTTTTGTTCCGTCTTGATTGGTGAAAGAGGTGAAAGTATGCAACGTCTTGTTTTGCGGCTGATAGGAATAAAGCGAGGGAAGCGTCCAGTTGTTGTTGACAAACCATAGGCGACCACGACTGTCGAACATAAGATTTTGGACATTGGCAAGGCTTCTTCCGTTGAAACTCATCAGCACAGGCGTTGAGTGAGAGGTCCATTTTTGATTGGAATATTGCAACAGTGAAGATATTTTCGACTGACTGTTGAACACCCAAAGATTGTCATTGCTGTCGAATTTCACACCAGTCACCAACTCATACTCCATGCTTTCGTCGTTGGTAGCAAAGTTTATCGGAGCGTTCTTGTGATTGTAAAAGGCCTTGAAATGACCATTTTGAAATTCATAAAGTCCGTTGCGTGCACCTGCGAAAAGGTGGTTTTCGTCTTTGGGGTCAATGTCGATACAGTATATGTCTTGATAGCTCAGGCCCGTGGTTGGCTTGATTTTCGCCTCGTCTTGATAGATATCCCATGTGTTGCCGTCCCACACTTGTATCGTTCCTTCTCTGTAAGGTGCGTTATATCCCCCGCAGGTATAGAGCTTTCCCTGGTGGAATTTCATATAGCCGAAGTAGTTATATTGCGGGCCACCGGGATTGGCATTAGCTACTTTTGCCCACAATGCAGACAGGTCTTCAGGCGTTTTTTCTACATAAGTTCCTACGCGTTTCCAGTTGTTCTTATCGGCAAGATTTGTGGTGAGCAGGGCTGAATAAAGTCCTGCGCTTTTGCTTGCAGCAAAGAGTTTGTTGTCGCGGATATAGCAGTAGTTCACTGAAAAGCCGAGTTTGTAGGTGTCGCTGATTTCTGGATTGCCCACATTCAGCTTCACAATGCCAAACCCTGTGGCCAGATAAGCATAACGCCCCGAGGCATAAATGCCGTGAATGGTCTTGTCGACAATCATGGATGTGTTGTAATAGGCGCTGACATTCGTCACCTCTCCCGCATCATTCATCAGGTCGATGTTCTGGTTGGCATAAACAATCACTAATCTTCGTGCAGCCTTGTTGTAGGCTATATGCGTGATGTTTCCATCCGAAAGTCCGTTCACCTTGTCGAAAGTGCGCACACTCTGGTCGTTGGGATTATAGGAATAGAGTCCGTTACTGGCCAGCACATAAATCAAAGAACCATTGGCCTGCACTATCTGTTGCGGTGAAGCGTAAGACAGATAGGAGCGCCAGGCGAAGGAAGAAAGGAGGAGAAACAGAGCAAGAAGCAAAGCCCCACTTCCAATTCCTTTGCCTTTTCCGTTGCACGGGCTTAACGAACGGTCCCCTTTAGTTCTCCAATCAGAGGGAAACTGCTGGTTGCAGGAATAATGAAAAATCTTTGTGATATGATGTTTTTCGGCTCTTGTCATGTCTTTTCTATAATGTCTGATAACTTTCGTCTCCTTTGCTTTCACCCTCTTTTCTTTGGAGAGGAATTGGTGATGAGACTTTTCGCCAACTTCTCCACAGCCCTTGCTCTATGGCTGATCTTGTTTTTGATTTCCTCACCAAGTTCGGCAAAGCTCTTGTCGTAGCCTTCGGGGATGAAGACCGGGTCGTAGCCAAAGCCCGCTGTGCCACGCTTTTCGGTGGCTATCTTCCCTTCAACAATACCTTCAAAAAGCGTCTCATGATAGCTGCCGGGATTATCGGCATCGTGTTGAATGAGTGAGATTACCGTGCGAAAGCGGGCATTTCGGCGGGTAATATCAGTCATCTTACGCAGTAACTTGACTGTGTTTGCCTCGCTGTTATGGTCATATTGCTCGGCATATCGGGCGCTGAACACTCCCGGCTCGCCATTCAAGGCCTCCACTTCCAAGCCGGTATCATCGGCAAAGCAGTCAAGCCCATAATGCTCATACACGTATAAAGCTTTCAGATGGGCATTTTCTTCAAGCGTCTGACCTGTTTCGGGGATGTCTGCATCGCAGCCGATATCCTTCAATGAAACGATTTCAAAGGCGCTGCCGAGTATCTCGCGGATTTCGGTCAGCTTGTGTGTGTTGTTGGTTGCAAAGACGATTTTCATGCTTGAATGTTCTTTTTCCTGTTGGCTTCGAGTTTCTTTTTCACGCTCACCTTCATTTCATCAAATCCCTCACCATATACACCTACAACACTACTCTGGCTGACAAAGGCATTGGGGTCGATGAGTTTGATAAGGCGGAAGATGTCGGTGCTTTCGCGTTTCTTGGCAAGAATACAGAGCACCTTGACCTCTTGCCCCGTGTACCAACCGTGCCCATCGAGGATGGTTACGCCATGACCGGTTTCTATGCCGATAGCATTGGCTATTTCCTGATACTTTCGTGAAAAGATCATGAACTGCACACTTTCGCGTCGGGCATTCATGATATAGTCGAGTGAGAAGTTTTCAAGGGTCATCACGCAAAGGCCGAACATCACTTTGTGGGCACGTTCGAGATAGCTTCCAAACTGCGGAAAGAACATACAGCTGCCGATGATGCAGAAGTCAACCGCAATAAGTACGGTGCCGAGCGACACGTTATGATACTTGTTGACAGAGGCAGCGATGATGTCTGTGCCACCGGTTGAACCGTTATGCAGGAACACCGTAGAAAGTGCCACACCTGTAATGACGCACCCGATAATCATAGACATGAAGTCCTGTCCTTCACCAAGAAGTTTGATAGGCATGCCGTTGGGCTGCTTGGGAATGATGTCCTGAGCGACAATCAGCAGGAAATAGAGCAGGAAGATGGCGTAGATGGTCTTGAAGAGAAACTTGAAGCCCAGCACCTTCAGCGCTACCACGAGCAACGACAGGTTGATAATGATATAGGTGTTCTGTACATGGAAGCCCGTGGCATAGTAGATAATGGCCGAAAGACCGGTCACACCACCCGCCACAATCTGATAGGGCATGAGGAACACCGTGAACGAAATGGTATAAAGCATGATGCCGAGCGTGATGAAGAAATAGTCCTTCACCTCATCCCAATACTTGATATTCTCCATCATTTACTTAATGACAATATTAACGATTTTCTTCGGAACGATGATCACTTTCACAATCTGTTTGCCCTCCATGTACTTCAGGCTGCGCTCATCGGCTTTCACTTCATGCTCTATAGTGGCGTTGTCGGCGTCGGCTGCAAATGTCTTCTGATAGCGGGCTTTACCGTTGAAGCTGACTGTGAGCTGCATTTCGCTCTCCACGAGATACTTTTCATCGTAGCTTGGCCATGCTGCATCGCACACGGTGCCCTTGTTGCCAAGCACATGCCACAGTTCTTCGGCCACGTGTGGAGCAAAGGGTGACAGCAGCACTACCATCTTCTGCAACAGCTCGCGGTTGTGACATTTCTGCTGACCGAGTTCGTTAACGGCAATCATGAAGGCCGAGATAGAGGTGTTGTAGCTGAATTTCTCAATATCTTCGGTTACTTTCTTGATGAGCTTATGCACGCTCTTGAGATTTTCTTTCGAGGGCTCGACATCGTCAACTATCAGTTTTTCTTCACCTCCGCGCTCCCAGAAAAGACTCCAGAACTTCTTGAGGAAGCGGTGACAACCGTCAATACCATTGGTGTCCCAAGGCTTGCTGGCTTCAACCGGCCCGAGGAACATCTCATAGAGGCGCAGTGTGTCAGCACCATAATCCTTGATGATATCGTCGGGGTTGACCACGTTGTACATGCTCTTCGACATCTTTTCGATAGCCCATCCACAGATATATTTGCCGTCTTCGAGTATAAACTCGGCATTGTTGTATTCAGGACGCCACTGCTTGAAAGCCTCGGTGTCGAGGATATCGTTCTTGACCAAATTCACCCACACGTGGATTGGAGTCGTGTCATATTGGTCTTTGAGACCTTTTGACACGAAGACAGGTGCCTTGGAGTGGTCATCTGAGTTCACACGATATACGAAGTTCGAGCGTCCCTGTATCATACCTTGGTTGATAAGTTTCTCATAAGGCTCTTCCTTGCAGCTCACTCCGCAGTCGTGGAGGAACTTATTCCAGAAGCGACTGTAAATCAAATGGCCCGTAGCATGCTCTGTTCCACCTACGTAGAGGTCTACATTCTGCCAGTATTCATCGGCCTCCTTGCCCACGAGTGCCTTGTCGTTCTTCGGATCCATGTAGCGAAGATAGTAGGCAGAACTGCCTGCAAAGCCCGGCATGGTGTTGAGTTCGAGGGGGAAGACGGTCTTGTTGTCCACGAGACTCTTGTCTGTAACCTGCTTCTTGGCTTCGTCCCAGGCCCATTTCTTGGCGCGTCCCAATGGAGGTTCTCCCGTTTCGGTGGGTTCGTATTTGTCAATTTCGGGAAGCTCGAGTGGCAGACATTCTTCGGGAATCATATAGGGCATACCGTTCTTGTAGTAGACAGGGAACGGCTCTCCCCAATAGCGCTGGCGTGAGAAAATGGCATCGCGCAGGCGGTAGTTCACCTTCACACGGCCCAGCTGATGCTTAGTCACAAATTCCTTGGTGGCTGCAATGGCCTCTTTCACGGTCATACCGTTAAGGCTGAACCCATCTAATGTCTCAACGCCTTCACATGGAGAATTCATCACAATTCCCTCCTTGGCATCAAAGCTTTCCTCGCTCACATCGGCACCCTCTATCAGTGGGATGATAGGCAGGTTGAAGTGTTTGGCAAAGGCATAGTCGCGACTGTCGTGTGCAGGAACGGCCATGATAGCCCCCGTGCCGTAGCCGGCGAGCACATATTCTGAAATCCATACTGGGATTTTAGCACCTGTGAAAGGATTGACAGCATAGCTTCCGCTGAACACACCCGTTACCTTACGATCGCTCATGCGGTCGAGTTCGGTGCGCTTCTTCACGTAAGCTAAGTATTCTTCTACCTCCGCTTTCTGTTCCTTTGTCGTCAGTTTCTCCACCAATTCACTTTCAGGTGCCAGCACCATGAACGTCACGCCGAATATCGTGTCCGCCCGAGTGGTAAAGATAGTGAAGTGCCCCTCTGCATTATCTCTAGTAGAACACTCCCCTCTCCTTGGAGAGGGGTCGGGGGTGAGGCTATACTTAAACTCCATCTCCGTACCTTCCGAGCGACCTATCCAGTTGCGTTGTGTCTCCTTGATAGAGTCAGTCCAGTTGATGGTTTCCAATCCATCGAGCAGACGTTGTGCGTAGGCTGAGGTGCGAAGACACCATTGCTGCATCTTCTTCTGAACGACAGGATAGCCTCCACGTTCGCTCACTCCGTTGACCACTTCGTCATTGGCAAGCACGGTTCCCAGGCCCTGGCACCAGTTGACAACGGTCTCTCCCAAGTAGGCAATGCGGTAGTTCATCAGCACCTTCTGCTGTTCTTCTTCGCTCATGGCTTTCCATTCCTCGGCTGTGAAGTGCAGTTCTTCGGTCTGTGCAACGTCAAGTCCCGCTGTACCTGAAGTCTCAAAGTGCTTGATGAGGTCGGCAACAGGGCGTGCCTGCTGACATTCATTGCAGAAATAACTGCTGAACATTTTCATGAAAGCCCACTGTGTCCAGTGGTAATATTGTGGGTCACAGGTGCGCACTTCGCGATCCCAGTCAAACGAAAACCCAATCTTATCCAACTGTTCGCGGTAGTGGTTGATGTTTGTTTCGGTCGTGATAGCCGGGTGTTGTCCCGTTTGAATGGCATACTGTTCAGCAGGAAGTCCATAGGCATCATAGCCCATTGGGTTGAGCACATTGTAGCCCTGCAATCGCTTGAAGCGTGCATAGATATCGCTTGCAATGTAGCCTAAGGGATGACCCACATGCAGACCTGCTCCCGATGGATAGGGAAACATGTTGAGCACATAGTATTTCTTCTTCGTCTTATCCTCTGTCACCTTGTACGTTTGGTGCTCGGCCCAGGCCTTTTGCCATTTCTTCTCGATTTCGCTGAAATTGTAATCCATTTCTATCTTGTTTTATTTCTGTTTTCGTTTCATTTCCTCACGCCAGTCTTCATGCGCGCTATTGATAATGTGTACAAAGGTAGTGTTTTTAATTCAAAATTCATCATGCGCCGTGTATAATTCCGTTATACCGCGCATGTTTTTATACCGTAGCATCTGTTTCCATGTCACAGCAATCGGCAACTCAAATGAATTGTTTTTCCATTTCCCACCAAATGTTTTCATATAGAAATTTCGTTTTCCTCTTTTTCACCGTAATTTACACCAATTCGGGATAGAGATATATCAGATGACAGGCATGAATGGCAAAGTTGTTTTTATATTGCTCGCAGTCATTAAAAAACCAATATTTCTGATGAAACATCATAAATAATCACTAAATATCTTATGTCAAAACATCTATCATTCAAAGCAAATGATTATCTTTGCATATAGAATAAGAAGCATTCTCATTGATGTAGAAATCTGTTATTAAAAGTACTTCACCGGTTTTCGACCGACATTATCAAATTAGTTTATGCAACAAGATAACTTCTTCACTTCCAACTAAATATATTTAGAAATTATTTTGAAGTGTCATCTGACGCAAGTTGAAAATCCTGATCTTTGAACATGGCAAATCACCTGCCTTGTTAAAACATGAAGATGGAGAAGGAACAACCTCTCAAAGATAGAGGAAAGAATTAAAAAAGAAAGTTTTTAGTTTCTTTTCTCATAAATACAATCCTATTTGAAGTAATTATTGTAATTTTGTCCTATTAATCTTTATTATAAAACAAATATGGCTGTTTCTGACGACAGGAAGTATACTGGTGCGTATGTATATGGACTTCTTGAGGGAGTAAAAGGAAAAAGGCTGGGAGAGATTGACTCTTCTGGACAATTTATTCGTACCTTAAAGAATGAGAAAATCACTGGGATAGCCGGTGATATAATAGAACAATCCGTATTTGGTTATAATCGTGATAGCAAACAAGAATGTGATATTGAGATTGACGGCATACTGACAGAACTAAAAACCACAGGAGTACGTGTTCCAAAGAGTGAATTGAAACATGTAAAAGGAAAGACCGGTAACGCCTATAACATTCATTTGAGTGCCAAAGAAGGCATCAGTATTACGGGCGTTACTTTTGAACCGACAATCCAAACAGATTTTCTGACTTCTCATTTTTGGGAGAAAGCCCAACGATTACTTATCATCTTCTATGAGTATCAATCTTATACAATAGTTCCAGCTTCTGCATATGCAAAGTTTCCTATAGTTGATTATTGTTACAACTCATTTTCAGATGAAGAACAAGCAATGCTACGTAATGATTGGGAATTGGTGAGAAATCATCTTCAGAAAGTATATAATACATATTCTAATATCAATGAACGTTATCTTCATCTGGAAGGTTTTACCCATGAGCTTCGTCCCAATCTTTTACTGATAGAACTTGTACCCGGATTTAAGAAAAAGACATCAGGCAACTATCAGAAACCTCGTTATAGACTCAAACGTACTTTTGTTGATTACATTGTGCGTGGTCATTTTAATAAAAGCAGAGCTAATACTGAAATATCTTTAAAAGAGTCATTTGCTAGTTTTGCTCAGCTCGATGAAAAATGTCATTGTCTAACAGAGTTATATAAAGGAAAGACTTTCTTAGAATTAAGACAGTTGCTAGGCATTAAAGCTGATACTAAAGACCTTGCAGCAAAGTTCGTGTTACGCATGTTTGATGCAGATTGTAAACGACTGAATCAAATTTCAGATTTCAACAAGGCAGGAATAATAGCAAAAACCATTACTATAACAACTACTGGAGGACGAACAGAAGATATGAAGCTCTTTCATGTCGACTTTGACGAATGGGCTGATATAAATGTTGACTTCGCAGCTTCAGAAGTGCTTAACTATTTTAGCGAGCACAGCTTTCTCTGCCCAATTTTCTGCGAAAGAGGTGACATGAGTGCTCGCAAAAAAGAAGAAACGAACGATGAATATAAAGTAAGATTGAAACGAGAAAGTATGAAAACTACATTCGAAGGGTTTAAACGTTTTGCTTTTGATAATGCTTTTATTGAAAATGAAGTTATGCGTACATGGAAAGACTCTCGTCAACTTATACACGATAAAAAGTTGGAATGGGAATATATATATGATAAAAATGGTAATCGAAGAACTAATACTAGTGGTTCTTATATGGGTGCTCCAAACTTCCCTAAAAGCTCATCATATATGATTTTCTTCCGTGGAGGAGCTGATGATTCTACTGAAAAATCGCGTACGGAAAGTGTGAATGGTATTCGGATGTTACCACAATTTATTTGGCTGAAAGGTGCATTTATTGCTAAAAAATTACAAGAAATTTCATATATCTAACACAAAATATGTCCAAGGCAAACGAGAATAAAATTAAAGTTGTAGAACTATTTGCTGGTGTCGGAGGTTTTCGAATAGGCTTGGAAGGTGCTTCCGATGATTATGAAACTATTTGGAATAACCAATGGGAGCCTTCAACTGTTCATCAAGATGCTTCATTGGTTTACCGTGCACGATTTGGAACAAAAGGACATTGTAACCAAGACATCAATAATGTATCTACGACTAACATTCCAGACCATGATCTTTTGGTTGGTGGTTTTCCATGTCAGGATTATTCCGTAGCTTCAACTTTAAGTCATTCTGGAGGCATAAAAGGAAAGAAAGGTGTGCTGTGGTGGCAGATACATCGTATTCTCCAAGAGAAAAGAGAACATAAGCCTCACTATCTGTTTTTTGAGAATGTAGATCGTCTGTTAGGATCTCCAGCAAAACAACGTGGACGAGATTTCGCTATAATTTTAGCTTCTTTGGCAGATCTTGGATATACAGTAGAATGGCGTATCATTAATGCTGCAGAATATGGTATGCCACAACGCCGTCGACGTACTTATATTGTTGGCTATCAGAAAGGAAGTATCATAGAAAAAAAAATTGAAGATTTTGAAGAATGGGTACTATTTGATGGTGTCATGGCTAAAGCTTTTCCACTTCAACAGAAAGAGCAATCGGAACATTCTTTCAAAATAAAAGGAACTATTAAAGAAGTGTCTGATAATTTCAATATAGGGCATAAAAGTAGTCCGTTTGGTGATACTGGCATTATGCACAATCGTCAAGTGTATACTATCAACACTGTATCTATGTATGACGGAACATACATGACCTTGGGAGGAAACCTGGTAGACGAATCTTTAGTTCCTGAGGATTTTTTTATTTCAACGGATGATATTGCTCGTTGGAAATATGAAAAAGGAGCTAAGAAAATAGAACGAACATCAAAAGAGGGTTATAAATATATCTTTTCTGAAGGTGGGATGGCTTTTCCAGATGCACTTGATTGCCCTTCACGGACAATTATAACTGGAGAAGGTGGTGCTGCAGCATCACGCTTTAAGCATGTTGTAAAAACACCATCTGGTCGTTATCGTCGTTTGATTCCATTAGAATTAGAACGCTTAAATATGTTCCCAGACAATCATACCTATCATCCTGATGTGAGTGATGGACGCCGTGCTTTTCTTATGGGAAATGCCTTGGTATGTGGTATTATTCAACGAATTGGTCAGAGTCTATATCGCTTTATGTTTAACAAAGAGCCAGTTTCTACTCATCCTATTGATAGCCAACGCGAAGCAATGCCATGTTTAAGTCTCAATCTTTTTGCTGAAATGGGAGAAGAATTAAAGTATAATCTTATTAGAAAATCATTCAAACTTGAAATGAATAAACATCTACTTATTGGGTATGTGAAGCCAGATAATGTGGATTATTTTCTTAATAAAGAACAGACAAAGATTTATTATACAGGTAAAACAAAATCATTTCCTTCAACGATTGCATTAAATAATCTCTATTATTTCATGCCTTACATAAAAGGAAAAGGTGTGCGTGACTTATATCTGATACGTGTAGCACGTATTGGGAATAAGGCAGAGATACACCCTGAAAGTGGTGACAAAGAGGCCCGATTAGTTTTTGACCTTGAATATTTACAAAGCCTTTCTAATTATAAACCAGTAAAATTGAATATATTTGATACTTATAAGGATACTTTACTTGGTAGCATTATGAAATCTAAGATTTAGAGTTTGCAATCTTCTATGGTTTCTTATAACCTTATATTGGAAAATTAACAAACTATCAACAGCTGGTTTCCGAAATATCAAGATTTATTATTTTACAGGCATATACATTCAACCAGCATCTTTCTTCGCTTAGAAATAAAGGATGATTAAATACTAAAGAGTTATGAGTTTACAGGAGATTTTGAACCACAGAAGGGCTGTTCGCCATTTCGACCCCACCAAACCGTTAGATACCTCGGTAGTAAAAGATTGTATAAAGCAGGCAACACTCGCGCCAACAAGTTCCAACATGCAGCTTTGGGAGGCCTATCATGTGACAGATAAAAAGGTGCTTGAAGCCTTGAGTCATGCTTGTTTAGACCAACTCACAGCACGTACGGCGCAGCAAATGGTAGTGTTTGTGACCCGACAAGGACAGTATAAGCAACATGCAAAAGATATTCTTGCGTTTGAAAAAGATAATATCAGGCGCAACAGTCCTGTCGGGAAGCAGGAGAAACGCATTAAGAAACAGACGCTATATTATGAAAAAGTGATACCGTTTATCTATTCACGTTGCTTCGGTCTGTGGGGACTTGTGCGCAAAGCGTTGGCACAATGCATCGGTTTTTTCCGTCCGATGATACGCCAGATGAGTGAAGGCGACATACGGGTCAACGTACATAAGAGTTGCGCTTTAGTCGCTCAGACGTTTATATTGGCTATGAGTGAGGCGGGATATGACACTTGTCCGCTTGAAGGTTTCGATAGTTGGCGGGTGAAAAAAGCCTTGCATCTGCCCTATGACACAGAAATAAACATGGTTGTTACCTGTGGTATTCGACTGCCAAATGGCGTCTGGGGCGACCGTTATCGCCGTCCGTTTGAGGAGCAATATCATAAAATATGAGGCCTCACCCGACCCCTCCGAAAGGAGGGGAGAAAAGAGAAAGCCTCTCCCCCAGCCCCTCTCCTTGGAGAGGGGAGCCAGAGAATGAGGACTTACTTGATGCAGTATGAAACGAAGTTAGATGTTAAGTAATTGTGCATTATGAGCTAACTCAGCTCGTACTCCCCTCCTTGGGAACCGTAGGTCGCTGTTCGTTGAGCGAGCGAAACGAGGAAAGCAATGGGTCGGGGGAGGCTTTTATGATATGCATAATGCATTAAAAACTACTTTCCTTTCAGTATTTTTTTGATGTCATTCAGCTTGTTGAGTGCCTCAACAGGCGTAAGATTATTCAGATCAAGACCAAGGATTTCATCGCGTATCTGTGCCAATACGGGGTCATCAAGCTGGAAAAAGCTGAGTTCCATGCCTCCCCTGTGCTCGGCAATCTTGCTGGTATTGGGCTTGCCTGCACGTCCCACACCAGCGTTGTCGGCCTCCAATTCCTTCAGAATAGCATTGGCACGCTTGACAATCGAACGTGGCATACCGGCTATTTCGGCCACATGAATACCGAAACTGTGCTCACTTCCGCCCTTCATCAGCTTGCGAAGGAAAATCACCTTGCCGTCAACTTCCTTCACACTTACATTATAATTCTTGATGCGAGAGAAGTTTTTTTCCATCTCATTCAGCTCGTGATAATGGGTTGCAAAGAGTGTTCTTGCACGTGCTTTCGGCTGCTCATGCAAGTATTCCACAATAGCCCAAGCGATACTGATACCGTCATAAGTGCTCGTGCCTCGGCCCAATTCATCAAACAAAACGAGGCTGCGTGACGACACGTTGTTAAGGATATCAGAGGCTTCAGTCATTTCAACCATGAACGTAGACTCGCCTAATGAGAGGTTATCACTGGCTCCGACACGGGTGAATATCTTATCCACAAGACCGATTTTCGCGCGTTCTGCGGGCACGAAACAACCCACTTGGGCCAGCAACACAATGAGTGCTGTCTGGCGCAGTAGCGCCGACTTACCGGCCATATTCGGTCCCGTGATCATCATGATCTGCTGTTTTTGGGTGTCAAGATATACATCGTTAGGCACATAACGCTCGCCAAGTGGCAGTTGCGTTTCTATCACGGGATGACGTCCCTGACTGATATCGAGCACCTCACTATCGTCAATCTGCGGACGGATATAGCCGTTTTCTTCAGATGTTTTCGCGAAACTCAACAGACAATCCACACGTGCCAAAAGGTTGGCATTGATTTGAATCTGCGGGATGAAATCCTGCATGGCAAGCACCAACTCACTGAAAAGACGAGCCTCCAAAGCAAGTATCTTTTCCTCTGCTCCAAGTATCTTTTCCTCGTATTCCTTTAGTTCAGGCGTGATATATCGCTCGGCCTGAGCCAATGTCTGCTTGCGGATCCAACCTTCAGGAACCTTGTCTTTAAAAGTGTTTCTTACTTCAAGATAATAGCCGAAAACATTATTGAAACCCACTTTCAGACTTGAAATGCCTGTTTCCTCGGCTTCCTTTTCCTGGATTTTCAGCAGATAATCTTTGCCATTTCGACTCATTTCGCGCAATTCATCAAGTTCATCATCATAGCCGTCTGCTATGACATCACCCTTCGTAATCAGCTGTGGCGGGTCGGGTTGTATTTCTTTTTCAATGCGCGTTTTAATGCTTTCGCAGAGATTAAGCTGTTCTCCGATGCGCTTCAATGCCTCATTCTCCGAATAAAGACAAGCCTCCTTGATCGGTCTGACAGCATCGAGTGCATTCTTCAGTTGCACGATTTCACGTGGCGAAACACGTCCTACGGCCACCTTGGAGATGATGCGTTCCAAGTCGCCCACACGATGCAATTGCTCGTCAATCAACTGGCGAAACTCAGGTTTCTGAAAGAAATAGTCTACAATATCAAGCCGTTCGTTGATAGGAGCAACGTCTTTCAACGGGAAAACAAGCCATCTTCTGAGCATGCGACCACCCATAGCCGTGACCGTGCGGTCAATGACATTGAGCAGCGAACTGCCGTCTTCCTGCATCGGAGCAACGAGTTCAAGCGAACGAATAGTAAAGCGGTCAAGTCGCACATACTTGTCTTCTTCTATGCGAGAAAGCGAAGTAATGTGATTGATTTGCGTGTGCTGGGTCAGTTCAAGATATTGAAGAATGGCACCACTGGCAATGACTCCGTTCCTCAAATGCTCCACACCGAAGCCTTTCAGCGACTTTGTGCCGAAATGTTTCAACAGCTTCTGACGTGCATTCTGCTCGGAGAACACCCACTCATCCATTTCAAACACGCAGTATTTCGACCCGAAAAAGCGTTCAAAATCCTGCTTATGGTCGCGGTTGTAAAGTACTTCCTTCGGCGAAAAGTTGCCAAGCAGCTTCTCAACATAGTCGTATGTACCCTCTCCGGTAAGGAATTCGCCCGTTGAAATATCAAGGAAACTGATGCCACATGATGCTTTTCCGAAGTGCACGGCAGCCAAGAAGTTGTTTTCTTTGTAGTTCAACACGGTATCAGCCATGGCAACTCCCGGCGTCACGAGTTCGGTAATGCCTCGCTTCACCATTTTATCCATCTCGGTAAGTCCCTTCTTTCCCTTGATCTGCTCACGCTTTTTTTTCGGGTCTTCCAGTTGATCGCAGATAGCAACTCGCTTTCCTGCGCGGATAAGTTTGGGCAGATAAGTGTCTAAGGCATGATGGGGGAAGCCCGCCATCTCAACAGAATTCTCCACAGAATTATTGCGTCGGGTGAGCGTAATGCCCAGAATTCCGGCGGCAATAGCAGCATCTTCGCCATAAGTTTCATAGAAATCGCCACAACGAAACAGCAACAAAGCCTCGGGATGCTTTGCTTTCATCGAGAAAAACTGCTTCATCATGGGTGTCAAGCCCTTATCATTTGCTGCCATAATCCTTATTTCGAATTCATTAAAATCTTAGAACTTACAAAGTTACAGAAATTCAATGAGAACAGAAAAGCAATTAGGAAGCATTAACGTTAACTTTGAAGTTTGAGATTTGAACTTTGAAGTTTATGATTACGCTGACTTTAATTATTAGGAATATATCATTGAAGTTTGAAATCTGAACTTTGAAGTTTATGATTATTCTGACTTATATTCAAACATTGGAACATAGGACTTTGAACAGGATTATCAGCTGCTCAAATCCTTATGTCAACACATCTGAACTTTGAAGTTCAAATCTTAAACTTCAAAGATAAAAGGACTTATCCTACTACCATAGCAAATCTTAAGCCCAAAGCATTGGCAATTTGCAAGAAAGTTGATAGTTGCATATCACTGTTTCCACGTTCTATTTGTGAGATATATTCACGTTTCTTGCCTATCATTTCAGCCAACTGTTGTTGTGTGAGTCTTTGCATCTTGCGCTGCTCTTTCAACAGTTCTGCATAGTAATAAGCATTGGCACGTGCTTCAAAAGCCTTACGTTCAGGACTTCCTGTCGGGCCATATTTCTCATCAAAATGCTCACTTGAAGTGTGCAATTGAGCCAGTTTTTCCGAGTTAAGTTTCTTCATATTGTCAATCCTCCAAATAGTTTTCAATCAGTTTCTCTGCAAATCTTACTTCCTTTTTATACTGTTTCTTATCTTTCTTGAGAAATGAATTCAAAAACAACACCTGTGAACATTCAACAAAATTCTCTGCATCAACCGCAAAGACTACCGTTCGGTACTCGTTACTACCCACAGAAATTCGTGCCTCATAGAAATCACTCCCTTCTATTTTCTTAATGAATTTACTATTCACTATACGCTGTGTTTTGATGATATGTTCCACATAATCATACTTTTCTTGCAGCCTTTCATTCAATCCATTATAGTAAGTTTCATAGGCCTCTGAATATATAATCTCTCGTATCTGTTCATCCATGGCAAAAGTAATTAATTTATTCTATATATCCAAATAAATGGAATATATTTATTACATATTATATTTATAAAGACAATCCACAATCAATCAGAAGAACAACTGATTGCTGTTGCAAATATATATCATTTCATTGAAAATCTACTTTCTGTGTGACTACAAAATCATAAAACAGCTTTGATTTTCTCTTTCGCTTTTCCTTTTCTTGCAATCTCAGTCACTTTACAGTGTAAAATGACTCAAATAAGCATGCGATTTATACCATATCGTGTAGTGATTTGCGTCAAGTTACGCGCTGAAGCGACTCAAGTTACAGTAGTAAAATCAGTAAAGTTACCCCACGATTTAATAGAGATTGTCAAATGAACTGGTATATATTGTTCTACGGATTATCTGTTATTATACGATGCCAATGGACATTGTGTCGTACAATGAGGCATTTTCCATATAGTAACTGCATAGCAGTTATGCTTTTAAAAGCCCGTGGTTGGCGAGGAACGAGCCTACCTCGGGGGAGTGGTAACGTGTGGTTTTCAAACCCAGTACGGGTTTTGTTTCTTCCAATTACGTGGTGGATACGAAAAAGCTGAACCCGTTCCGGGTTCATTTCATGCGGCCATTTAATCCCCACGTAGGCTCACTTCGCTCGCCAACATGGGGCTTTTAAGAGCACAACTCGTACCGAGTTGCCTCCCCATTTTTCGCCTGCTATTTTACCACATAGTCATTATGATGAAACAATAGGGTGGAAATTACCACGTAACTTGACGCTAATCACACTGTAACTTGAGTCACTTCAGCGCGTAACTTGACGCAAATCACAATACGTTTTGACGCAAGTTGCAAATCAACAACACATGTAGTTAATAACTGTTTGATTATCAGTTTATTATAAACTATCATGAAGATACTCAGATTACTGACTAAAGGATAATGACTACTCAATTCTTCAGCTCTAAGAAAGGAATGATAAAGAGAAGTCAAACACTAAGAAACTATAATAAGAACAGGATTGAGTTGAGAGAAGAAAGATGACATTTTGGAATTTCAGCTATAATAAAAAATGCAGTGAAACAAGAGTTGTTTCACTGCATTTTCTTTGGTATAGCTTTATCATTAAGTTTTTCAAGTTAAGGAAAAGCAGGGATATCAGTCTGTCTTCTCCTCGAAAGCGGCTGCTTCGGCAGCTGCAATGATTTCCTCATCGGTCTGCCTGCGCGCACTGATATCGCTCAAATCAAATTCGTCTTCATGTGTTTCGGTTTTCTTTTCGCCCACTTCCTTGTCAGTGTTATACATCGGAGAACAGCGACGTTTCTTAGCCGGTCGGTCTTCATAGACCTTTTCCCGGAACACATTTTCATGCTTTTCTTCTTCCCTGACAACAGGCTGTTCACCCTGTGGAATAATGAAATTATCGGCAAGTTCGGTGCTCGGCACGTTCTCAACAGGCTCTTCTTCCATCTTCGTGCGGTTGGCCTTGGCAGCAAACACGGCATCAATGAACTGGGGTTTCTTGCGCAGTTGCTCCAACGTTAGCTTGCAGGCAAGCTGCTGACTCTCCTTTTTGCTGTAGCCAACACCGTCACAACCGTCGATGCCTTCAATGACAACCTTGTAGTTGAAAATAGGACTTCCATTCTTATCCTTTCCCTGTTCAAGGATTTCAAAGTCGAGTTTAACGCGGTTTTTCTGACTCCATTCAATGAGTTTACTCTTGAAATTCACTTCTTTATAAGCCACCTTGTCGATGTTGATCATCTGGGTCAAGATGCGATGCTGCATGAAGTTCATGCATGCATCATAGCCTCTGTCGAGATAAACAGCACCGACAAGCGCCTCGAAAGCATTTCCTCCCATGTAGCTGTTGTGAGAAGAACTGCGCCCGTTACTAAGTATCAGTTTGCTGATACCCAACTCATTGGCTAACTTGTTGAGTGTGTCACGCTGCACAAGTTTAGAGCGTGTGTTCGTCAAAAAGCCCTCACGCTTGCCCGGAAAGTGCTGATAAACGATGTCACCTACGATAGCATCGAGAATAGCATCGCCCAGAAATTCGAGCCGTTCGTTGTTGACAGGCTTTCCCTTTGCATTGCGTCGCATGATGCTTTTATGCATCAGAGCCAGCTTGTAGTAGCTGATATTGCGCGGATAAAAGCCGAGAATAGCGTATAAAGACGAATAAAGCTCCTTCTCCTTACGGAAAGGAAGCTTTATTCTATCAATGATATTATTCAGCATATTTCTTGAAAACAACGCAGCAGTTGTGGCCTCCGAAACCGAAAGTGTTGCTCAATGCCGCACGAACTTCGCGCTTCTGTGCTTTGTTGAAAGTGAAGTTCATCTTGTAATCCAATGCTTCATCATCGTCACCCTCAACGTGGTTGATGGTTGGAGGAACGATATCGTTCTTCACACTCAATACGCAAACCATTGCTTCTACAGCACCCGCAGCACCCAAAAGGTGTCCGGTCATACTCTTTGTAGAACTGATATTGAGCTTATAAGCATGCTCACCGAAGACATCCTTAATAGCTTTAGCCTCAGAAATATCACCTACCGGAGTAGAGGTTCCATGTACGTTGATATAGTCAATGTCCTCTGTTTTCAGGCCAGCATCCTCGAGTGCATTCATCATGACGAGTTTTGCGCCCAAGCCTTCCGGGTGAGAAGCAGTGATATGATAAGCGTCGGCACTTGCTCCCTCGCCTACCATTTCAGCGTAAATCTTTGCACCACGTGCCTTAGCATGCTCCAACTCTTCGAGGATTAAGCATCCGGATCCCTCGCCCATCACAAAGCCATCGCGACTCGCACTAAAGGGACGACTTGCATGTTCGGGGTCATCATTGCGGGTTGAAAGGGCATGCATGGCGTTGAAACCGCCCACACCACACTCGCAGATGGCTGCTTCAGCACCACCACTGACAATGATGTTCGCCTTACCTAAACGGATAAGATTGAATGCATCGGCCAAAGCGTTGCTTGAAGATGCACATGCACTCGTCGTCGTATAGTTTGGACCATGGAAGCCATACTGTATACTTATCTGACCGGATGCTATATCTGCAATCATCTTTGGTATGAAGAAAGGATTGAACTTAGGTCCATCAGCACTATGTTGACCATAGTATGTCACCTCATCTTGAAAGGTTTTGATACCGCCAATGCCTACACCGTAGACAACACCAATGCGATTCAAGTCTTCTTTTTCAAGGTCGAGACCTGCATCTTTGATGCCTTGTGCAGCACTGATCATTGCCAGTTGGCAATAACGGTCCATTTTTCGTGCCTCTTTCCGGTCGATATAATCGTTCACATTCAAGCCTTTTACCTCACAGGCAAACTTAGTCTTGAAGTTCGTTGTATCGAAATTAGTGATTGGGGCAGCACCACTCTTGCCTTCGAGCAAGTTCTTCCAGGTTTCTTCGGGAGTGTTACCAACGGGTGTAACAGCACCAAGACCTGTTACTACTACTCTCTTTAATTCCATAATATATAAAAAAATGATTAGGGATTAGGGATTAGTGATTGGGCACAACAGGCTGTAACCCAATCCTTAATCACTAATCCCTAATCTTATAATTTGCAAAATAACTTAAACTAAGCTATTACTTTGCGTTCTCTTCGATGTACTTAATAGCGTCACCTACAGTCTGAATAGTCTCTGCCTTATCATCAGGAATAGAGATACCGAACTCTTTTTCGAATTCCATAATCAACTCTACAGTATCCAATGAATCAGCACCAAGATCGTTTGTGAAGCTTGCTTCTGGCTTAACTTCAGCCTCGTCTACACCGAGTTTGTCTACGATAATAGCCTTTACCTTGCTTTCAATTTCTGACATAATAGTTACTTTTTAAAATGTTTATAATTAATTTCTAAATGAAAAACTGGTTGCAAAGGAACTAATTTATTTTCAATTTCCCAAATATTTTACACAAAAAAGCGCCTAACACTGCACAAACACCCCCTAAGTGTGTAATAAATTACTTCAAAAAACCTCTTTTCTTACCTTTTTATTCTCATTTTATTTATCTTTATGAAGAAGCAAAAAATGAGTTTTCTCACTCTTTTTCATATCCTTTTCTTGCTGTTTTCACTATTTCATTCTACCTTTGCAACAATGTATTTTTATGCAATATGCTGCTTGAAAAAATAGATAACGGCAACGAACAGAACGTATATCAGGAATTAAACAAAAAGAAAATCAAATGAAGAAAATTGCTATTGTCATCCTTTCTCTTGTTTTTTCAATCATGAATGTGTCTGCACAGACAACCACAGACTCCATAGATAAGCCCGTAAGAAACATTTCTGCAGAACTTCTCGGCCCTTCAAACATGCTTGGTGTTCACTATGATTCGCGTTTCAAAGGCAACAAAGGCTGGGGCTATTCGGTGGGATTAGCCTGGGCCTATCTGTCGACCGACAACTTCATTAACGACATCAATCGTTTCAACATCATTTCTTTCGTACCACGATTGAACTATCTTATCGGGCGTAAAAATAAAAAACTTGAACTCGGTTTAGGTACAAATCTCGGCGTGGTTTTCGGCAGAAACGAGTATGATGCGTATAAGATTGAGCAGCGACCTGACCATTCCTACCAGTTAGTTTTCGACAAACATGTGAAAGAAAACCGTAGTTTTGCCTTCTACTATCTGTTCACCAACATCGGTTATCGCCGTCAGGCACCTCACGGTTTCATGTTCCGCGTGGGCATTTCTACAATGTTCGGATTTGGCGGAGACCATTCCATCAAGAACATTTATCTTAGCCCTTACCTCGGTTTCGGTAAGTCGTTCTGAGCTTTTTCAATTGAAAAGCTTAGCTATTTTCTCAATAATCATCTCGGGACTGATATTGTTCATGCAGGCATAATCACCACGCAAGCAGGGCTTGTTGCCATAGACGGAGCATGGACGGCACGGCATATCCAACTGAACTGCATTCTCTTCGCTTTGTTTCCACCCCATGAAACCCGCGTAAGGATGCGTGGCTCCCCAGATGCTTACTACCTTTGTACCCACCAATGAGGCCATGTGCATGTTGCCACTGTCCATACTCACCATGACATCTAAATGGCTCATGAGTATCAATTCGTCGCCCATTCCACCGAGAACTGCCGACGCATTCGTGCAATTGGCATAGCGCTTGGCCCATGTGTCAAGCACTTCGCGCTCTTTTCCACCCCCTCCAAAGAAGAAAACACGGCATGAAGGATAGGTCTTGATGAGTTTTTCAACCACCTTTTCCATTTTTTCCAAAGGATAAATCTTCCCCTTATGGGCAGCAAACGGGGCTATACCTATCCACTTCTGAAACTTTTTTTTCTCACCAATCACATTTGAAATCCGGCGCAGATTACCGCCTTCAGCGGGGAATATCGACTGAAAATCGAGTTTCACAGGATAGCCCAACCTCGCTAATACAGCTGCATAATTATCGAAAGACGTGGGCTGTTGCACTTTCACCTTATTCTCCTTCCTGCACAGAAGCCGTTTTCCCTTGCGGTTCTTATTGATATGTGCCACCCTGAAACAAGCCATGTTGAAACGCAAACGCAGGTATTCCGACCGTAAAACGTTGTGCATGTCGGCCACTTCCGTAAAGTTCTTGGCCAACAATCTGCGATAGAGTGCATTCAAACCCCTGATGCCCCGATATTCATTCTTGATGTCAGCAGACATAAAACTCACGTTGGGTGCCAGATTTTCAAAGAACGAATGAGCAAACGGTCTGCTCAAAACGGTGACATGAACATCAGGATACTGTCGTGCCAACGAAGCCACAACAGGAACCAACATAGCCACATCGCCCATGGCAGAAAAGCGGATAATGAGAATATGTTTCATGGAAACAGGCGGCCACCTACGGCATATCATCGAATAAGCGACCGCATCCTATAAGCAGTTATGATTTAGTTTGAAATATATTATTTCTTATAAAGCACCGGATTTGTATCGACATCGTTATACATCTTCATCTGCCGATATACCTTCATATACTTTCTTCCGGCCGCTATGTCTTCAAGCAATTGGTCGATAGCCGTGCTCAAATCTTTCTGTTGTTCAAGCAACACAGACAGCTTCGCCTTGCATTTGGCCACATGTTCCGGCGTGGCATCCGTGCGCTCAGCCTGCTCTTTCATGTGATAAATCTTCAGTGCAAGAATGCTCAAACGGTCCACAGCCCATGCTGGACTCTCGGTGTTGATGCGTGCATCAGCATCAACTTTCACCTCTTTATATAGTTCGCGAAAGTAAGAGTCAATCTGTTCCACGAGGTCAGTGCGGTCTTGATTGCTCTTGTCGATACGTCGTTTGAGCGCCAAAGCCTCAACAGGATCAATCTCCGGATCACGGATAATGTCTTCGAAATGCCATTGCACGGTGTCAATCCAACATTTCAGATAGAGTCTGTTTTCTATTGTTCCCTCATCAAAAGGATTACAGATAGGCGTGTCGATGTTATCTTTAACATGGTAATCATGGATTGCCTGATTGAATATTCTATTGGAATCTTGTGTGAAAGACATACGATTTAATTTATAGGTTTGTTATGCAAAAGTAAATATTAATTTTCAAAATGACAAATAATTGTCCACAATAAGTGTTGATAAGTCTGTTGAAAAGCTGCTCATAACCCATGGAATAACTCTGCCGTTATCCACAGTCTGTGCCTCAGTCTGCCTCGGTTGTGGATATCCACAGCTTTATGCTATCGTTTTACTTCATTTTTCAACGCTTTTCAAACCATGAAAGATATCAACTTATTAAATATCTCCTGATTTCATGTTTTGTGGATAACTCTCTATCTTCATGATATCCAACAGATAGATATAAAACGAGCAGTTGATAAATAAGAACTAAATGTTGATAATGGAAAAACAAACTTTTTATCTCTTTACTTATCAACATATCCACAGCAATTCTTCTTATTCTTAATTATTTTCTTTTAAAATTTAAAGATATAGAAATGAGAAACAGAAGGGAGAAAACACTCGTCAATGATTTTAACTTCAAGAAAACATAAAACGTAAAAGCTTTAATGAAATTCATTTCATGAAGTAAGTTTCTCATCACCTGGTTTTACACAAAGCCTGTTGACCAACAATCGTGTTTATGGTTTGAAGCAAATCGCCGCTCCATTCACATGATTTCATGGCCTCATTTAGTTCTGATTGCAGCCCAATTTGACGCAGATGTTGAAATAATGGTGGATAAACGGAGTAAGCGTTTTATTCTCAGAAGGTTATAAGCAAGTGGGCAGTGAGGGAGAAAACGCGTAATCAGGCGAGGCAATGGCAATTCAGGCGCGTGCGAAAGAAATGGTGAAGGTTAGCCCATTAAACTTATACTTTCATGTGTAGTCAAGGCAGGCACACGCTTACTTCAATGATGTTGTTTAACATAAACATAGGTTGAGCGAAACAGCGTAACTCGCTTTATAACAGGTTCTTGTTGTAACTATTCGCTTAATCATTACTAATGAGTATTTATGTTCATCGGTTGCATTTGTTACTTCCATTCATTTAACATGGCTTTAACTTTGTAACGCAATCGAATGTTAACATTGATGAGGTCGTTGAATCTCTGAAAATTATATTAAACTCTTGGACTTTCGCAAAACATTTTTTGCCTTGTTATGCCTCGCAAGCACTTTCTCCACTGTTCAAGCGCAGAGAAAAGCTAACTTGAAAGATACCGTTATTCAGTTGAAAGTGGTATCGGTCATGCCCAATTATAGCCTAACCTCGCCCACCATGCTACAGGCGTTGTCGAGTCAACGCCGCATTGCGGGCAGCACTTCGCTTGTAGAAATCAAAGCCGATAACCAGCATCTCGCAACAATGAAAGACGCTTTGCGCCTTCAACCCGGTGTAATCATCCAGGATATGTTTGGTGGTAACGACCAGCCGAGGCTCAACATACGAGGCTCTGGCATTCAAAGCAATCCACAACGGCGTGGCGTTTACCTCCTTCAAGACGGCATACCTGTTAACTTTTCTGACGGTTCTTACGTCGTAGGTATTATGGATGCGATGACTGCCCAATATATAGAGGTGTTCAAAGGAGCCAATGCTTTGCGCTTTGGTGCAGGCACCTTGGGTGGCGCTTTGAACTTTGTGAGTCGCACAGCCCTTAGTGATACCACAACAAGCATAAAGCTGGAAGGAGGTTCTTATGGCAGTTTTGGCCTCACTTTTACTACTGGTCGCCGTATGGGAGCTTGGGATGTGTTTGCTGCTTCAACCTATAATCGGCAGGATGGTTACCGCATTTACAATCAGAACAGACGCTTAACGGCTTCACTCAACATAGGATGGAGGAATAAAAATAAAACCCTTGAGAATAGAACCTTTATGCATTTCACTCATCTTTTCTTTGAGATGCCGGGTCCACTGACGCTCGATCAGCTGATGAAAGACCCCAAACAGGTGAGTGCCGGCGTAGACCTTCCCTTCTCGATGGGGCCAAACATTCTTCGCGATAAACCCTATCGCAGCGTAGATATGGTGCGCATTGCCAATCAAACAGGTATTCATCTCAGCAACACGAGCAATCTTTCGGCTGCTGTTTACTATCAATATGCCAACGATTGGTTTGCATTTCCCATCACCATTTCAATCCCTCATTCTTATTATAACGATGTAGGCATGACCTTGTTTTATAATTATGCCCACGCGCGGATACAGCTTTCATCAGGACTTTTGGGTTCATGGGGCTGGATAGATCGGCGCACTCATATCAACAAAGACGGCAAATCATCGTTTATGTTCGCCCATGACAGACTGCAAGCTGCCAATCTTACGACCTTCGTTGAAGTCGATTATGCCCTTAAAGACCGTCTACATGTGGTCTTAGATGTGCATGGTGTGCTCAACAAACGCAACAGTCGAGACGTCTTTTCCGACCCTTCTTTGCGCCCATGGTATAGTCATATGTCGGGCAAATACCGCTATTTCTATTCCAACAACAGTTCACAGCGCCGCCAATATGCAGCTTTCAATCCGCGCATAGGCATGGTTTTCAACGCTGTAAAGCATAAAGACATCCAACTCTTTGCCAATATCAGTCGCAGCTATGAGCCTCCAACCTTCGATGAACTCGTGGGAACGGAGGTGACTTCAAATATCAATACGAGTCCAAAAAAACTCTTTTCTATCGGTTTGGAGAAACAAACGGCCACGACTTTTGAGGTAGGAAGTAAGGGACGTTTACGCCAATTGTCGTGGAATGTGGCTTATTATCACTCGTGGGTAAACCATGAAATCCTTGAAGTTAAAGACTATGTGCGGGGTCTAAAGCGTACGGAGAACTATCCACACACCTTGCATCAAGGGTTGGAAATAGGCATTCAGGCAGCAAGTAAGTCTCATTTCTTTGGTCGAAATATTGGTACTTTCACGCTCGGTGCAGTCTATGATTACAGTCGATTCATCTTCAAAGGTGGAAAATATGATGGAAAATATCTTGCAGGTATACCCAAACATTACGTCAATGCCTCGTTAGACTATCGCCATTCTTCAGGACTTAATGGTTCGGTTGCATTGGAACTTAAACCCGGAAAGACGCCGATTGACCACACAAACACCATGTTTCAGCCTGCCTATCATGTGTGGAATGCTCGCCTTGGCTATCAGTTGGGCAAACATATCAATGTATATGCTGAGATGAAGAACATCGCTAATCGACGTTATGCATCAAGTTATATCGTCAGTGATGAGATACATCAGCCGGCCATTCCATTCCCCAATTTCACTGCCCACCAGCTAACCTTCTTCATTCCCGGCCCTGTTCGTAGTGTCTATGCAGGCCTTACATGGCGTTGGTAGAAAGAAATCAATTTACAATAAACATAAAATCATCATGAATAATAACAATAATAAAAACGAAAAGACTATGGTAGAAAAACGCATGAACATGGAACAAGGGCACTGGGTATTGGCAAAACTCGGAAAGAAAGTATTGCGCCCAGGAGGTAAAGCCTTAACACAGGCAATGCTTAATGCCATGAATATCACCCCCGATGACGACGTTGTAGAGTTTGCTCCGGGTCTCGGCTACACGGCAAAGCTGGCACTTTCCCGCCATCCTCATAGCTATACAGCGGTTGAACTCAATGCCGAAGCGGCGCAACGCGTTAGAGATAACGTGCAGGATGACACGATAAATATTGTCATTGGCAATGCTTCAGAGACAGGTTTGCCTGATAAGAGCGCCTCAAAGGTGTATGGTGAGGCCATGCTTACCATGCAAAGTAAACAACAAAAGCAAGCCATCATCGGCGAAGCAGCACGCTTGTTGCGCCCAGGAGGCTTATATGGCATCCACGAAATAGGCATCTTTCCTGATGATACGCCACAAGAGGTGCGCCGAGAGATAGAGAGTGATCTTGCAAAAGGCATCAAAACCAATGTCCGTCCGCTTACCGTTGCCGATTGGAAGCAGTTGTTAGAGGACAATGGATTTGACATTTCATTCATTGAAAGCAAGCCCATGCATCTGTTAGAACGTAGGCGTGTAATTGCCGATGAAGGCCTTTGGAATTTCATTTGCATTGTGTTTAGAATGTTGAAAAACCCTGTTGCCCGCAAGAGAGTATTGGAAATGCGCAGCATCTTCCGTAAACATGCCCACCACATCAATGCAATTTGTATTGTGGCACGCAAGCGATAGGGATATAAAAGCAAATCAATGAAGAAAAGAAAACATTGTTTTAAGGTGGCATCGAGGCTGCAATTATGGCTGAAAATGCTTTGTTTTTGCCTGGCATTGGGCTTGATGTCATGCGAAAAAGAATCGTTTTTATCAGATGATTTGCGTCAGGGCGACAAACTCTTACCCAATAAGAAAGACTATGTGGATAAGGATTTAGGCACTCGTTCGTTAGCCGAAGCCATACAAGGTGACTTTAGTTCGCGACTGTCGATGATATATTATGATGCTACACGCAAGGAACCATTGCTCTATTTCACTACCGGCAAGCACCAAGTGCAGTGTAGTGTCAATGCAAATGGGTCGTTACATGTCAGCATTCACAAGTTCCACACGAACTTTATGCCGTTATTTATCAGCGTCGAAATGGACGTATTACTCACCGAAACCCAAGGCGACACAATTCGTTTACAGGGACGTGACGGCATTGTTCGCACTTCGGATGAAGGTAAACAGATAGGTTTGGAATTGCCAGAAAGCGATGATGCAGAGCTCGAAGGCTACTATGTGCGTTCTAAAAAGGAGGTTTCGGCATTGATAGACCTTATGTTACCCGTTGCCATGAAGATGCAATGGCAGGGCACAAAGCCATAAAAAAGAAGATAAGTTAACATTAGTAATTGATAAATTAAATTTAGAATAAGATGAAAATAAAGCAATTTCAACAGATGATGAGCATGATTGCAATGCTCGTTTTGATGGCATTCATGACAACATCATGCAATAAGAGTGATGACGATACCAATGTTTCGGCGGCTGTTGCAAAGGTTGTTGGCACCTATCGTGCTACAATCACGCCGACAATGGGCACGCAGGCGATGGCTATGGGCACTCATTCGGTGAAATGTGAAGTCATAAACGGCGGCAAACAACTACGCTTCTTTTTCGATAATTTCAATGCACCTATGGTGGATGAAAAAGGAAAAATAAGTAAAGATAAGTTCATGCCATTCGTGGTTTCGGTAGATGTGATCATGAATGTAAAGGATAATAAAGACGGAAGTTTAAGTCTTTTATCGGAAAAAGGCACTTTCAAGGCAAAGCCAAAAGATGGAAAACCCATCGACATGAGTAAGCTTCCAGAGGGTATTTTACCTCCAAACCTGAATGGTTTTGAAACCGATAAGCTACAGGCGGAAGGCACTTTCAAGGACGGAAAATTGCAACTTAATTTCTTACCCAACATTCTTCCTGTGAAGATTGTTATTGAAGGAGTGCGCGAGTAGTGTCATTTCATGGCATAAATCATGTGAATGAATGAGATTAAACTCTATATTTTTATTTGCAAAACAGTTATAAACAACATGAATTTACCTATACATCATAAGCAAAACAGCATGGCGGCTATCGTTGGTGGCATGCTCATAGCGTTTAGTTTTGTCGTCAGTGGTTGCACAAAGACAGAGTTAAACGAGACTGAAAGGGGCTTGGTGGCTAAACAAGAATTGGCTGATCGTTTCGACAAACTCTTCTATGAAGGCTTTGAAAACCCTGATGAGACTGAGAAAAAACTAAGAGAATTTGAACTCAATGATTTGGTTTCAAACGATAAAAACCTGCTGGCCGACCAGGATATTCGTGTCGATAAGTCGATGATTGAAATGACTATTCGGTTGAGAAGAATACAAAACACGTTGGAAACAGCACTGAACAAGGGCACAATCTTCGACGGATTTATTCAGAAAAACAGAGTATTGCTCAACTGCAAGAGCGTGCTTCAGGAGCTACCTTATCGTGCAAGAAAGGGCAAAAAGTATGAATATTTGGAGACGAAAGTGGCCGATATAGAACGCCTTATCAATGAAACATTGACGAAAAAAGAAAGAAATTTAGGGCCAATTCCTAACGAGTTGTTGGGAAAACAATGGAAATGGAAGATAGATTTCGACCCCTATCAGTTCAATTCTGCCGACCTTTATTCGGATATTTTCAAGAAATTGAAAGACTTTAGCTTTGATTTTCATTTCAATAACGACAATACCATCACGGCAAAACGTTTCTTCTTAGCCCCTGTTATCATAGAGGGTTCAGAGAGTTTTGATGCAGCCGGCGACTGGACTCCAGCGTTAATGGGAGATAAAAAGATAGAATGCTATGCATATAATCATAAGCTATTCTTCTATGTTCCGATGATAGATAACGCCGATTTCAATACAGGTCGGGGCAATGTTGCACATGCTTGGTACTATGAATACGATTATAAGGTTGAGGGAAATGAATTGATACTCACAATGAATCGTGTGGGGCTGTACACCATGGTCAATCAGTTTGTCACCACAAAGAATGATGCTGAAATGGCATATAGTTATGATGAGGCTTTCAAGTCATTCACTTTATCGAGTAATTCGCTATGAATAATGCAGTAAAATCAATGCTATCGTTGTGTGTTTTCATGCTAATGGTTTTTGCAAGTTGCATCAATCGTGAGTTTGATAGTAACGATGAGTTTAAGCATAGCAAATCCATTGCGCTCAATGCAGACAATGATCGGCTGCTCTCCCGTATCTTTATTATCAATGAAAACAAGTCTTATTTGTGGTTTGATCTAAATAATGAGGTGGCAAACTTCTCTAAACCTCAGTTTACTTTGCCTATCGTTGAAGGCGGAAAAAGTAGTTTTCGCAATCTTCCCCTGCGTGGATTGATTTATGAATATAAGGCTTCGGAGAATGAACTCACATTTAAGAATGTGCCCGAACAATTCGTTCAGATGGGCAACGACCAACTATCGTTGACGTTTAAGCTGTCAATGACCGATGGAAAAGATGTGGTTCTACCCAATAAGAAAGTGGTAGAGACCTCGAAAAAGCAATATCTTCTGACCTTGGTTCGCCTTGAGTTTGCCTCTGATAAAGCCACTTTCAATGTGGGAGATAAAATAAAACGAGGGGGGAGAACCTATGAATTTCTTCCGTTTAAGACCGAACTCACGCTGATAAATTAATGAAAATGAATCATAAACTATATAGGTTGATACCATTGTTGTTGTTGATTAGCGTGATAAAAGGTCATGCACAGCAAACACGATTGGACACAACGAAGACGCAACAGATAAAGGAAGTCGTTGTGACGGCCGACAAACACAACAAGAATGTGGGCGAAATCAAACGCACAGCCGAGCAACTTCGGGTGGAAATGCCTGTTGATATGAACGACTTAGTGCGTTATATTCCGTCGGTAGGGGTGTCGGTTTCGGGTTCAAGAGGAGGCATGCGAGGCTTTGCTATCCGTGGAGTTGAGGCCAATAGAGTGGCAATCAGCATTGATGGTATACTGCAACCAGAGATTCAAGACAATATCGTCTTCAGCTCGTATGGCCTTTCTAACGCCTCAAGAATAGACTTTGATCCCTACTTTGCAACGTCAGTTGAGATTCAGAAAGGAGCCAATTCGTTTGTCAGTGGGACTGGAGCCTTGGGCGGAACTGTTAACTATTCGACGAAGGAAGCACGCGATTTGATAGGTGAAGGCAAGTCATGGGGCGTGTTGTCGACAATTAATTATAACGGAAAAGAGAACCTACGAACCTATCTTTTGGGTGGGGCTGCGCGCTGGAATCATTTTGATGTGCTGCTGATGGGTGCGCGTCGGGATGGTAATGAGCTTAGAAACTTCTCGCATGGAAAGTATACCCGCAACATCACTTCTACGCAAATAGACCCTATGGACTTTCATCAGAACACGTGGTTAGGTAAACTTTCCTATGCGCCGAGCGACAATCATAAGTTTGTTTTGTCGTTTTATGCGATGAATCGCAAGACAAATGCCGATATCTGGACCCTCGAACCGATAGATGCTTTCACTGCCGATGGGAAACCTTATTACTATTCTCATGACCAATCGCTTTGTCGTTCACTCTCGTTTTCCTATCGATACCTGAACGAAAAAGGCTTTATTCGTAAGCTGATGGCAAAGGCTCATTTGCAAAATTCCTATTTGGATGCCAGCACATGGACCGACTTTTATCGTCCAAACTTCGACCTTGTGAACAGTGATATGACCCTCATCTACGAGGGAAAGCACACAAAGTATCGCGGACAAGCTACAAAAGACAAGCTCATTCAATTGAATATAGACAGCAAACGCTTTGATTTGGGCAACTTAGGAAGCCATATTTTCAATCTCTCTACATTGATAATGCAGCGTAACAGCGATGCAAGGAACGTGGATATTGAAACTCCTTTGGCCTCAGATCCAATCACTGGATACACGGTTAGAATGGGAAAGGTTTATAAATATGGTGAAAGCATGGGAGTGTTTGCCCAAACTTATTCGTTCTTAAACCCCATAACACGATTCAATTGCGGGCTTTCTTTGATGGATGATATAGCGTTTGGCAAGAAGTTAACAATGAAGTTGGGTGTGAGATACGACTATTTCTTGACGAAAGATAAGGCAAACGAGGGCGAACAAAACATGGGATATATTCGTTATCTCTTGCAAAACATACAGGGAGCAGCCATGAATTTCGACCCCATTCACGACAAAGAATCAGGCTTTTCGTTCTTAACGTCGGTGTCTTATGCCTTCCATCCACTGCTGAACACATCCTATCGGTTCTCTACAGGCTTTCGAGTTCCGAACACAGAAGAGAAGTATTTCCAGTTCTATAGCCTTTGGCCATCGTTTATTGTGTTATCAAACAGGGGCTTAAAAGCCGAGAAATCTTTCAATCATGAAGTCGAATTAAATGGTCGGGGCAAAGGTTTTGGCTATTTGTTGAGCCTGTATTATAACCAATATTCAGACTTTATAGAGCTGAAACAAGGCACATTGACGATTGAAGAGCCTTTAATGCAAAGGTCAAAAAGCATTTCTTATGCCAAGAATGTCAATCAGTCGTCGGCCCATCTGATGGGATTTGATGCCGCTTTACAGGTATATCCCGGTGAGTGGATAGACAGATTACAAGGCTTTATGCTTTCATCGGCCTTTAGTTATGCCGAAGGAGAGTCGTCATCGGGAATGAGTATGCTTGGCATTCAGCCTTTAACGGGAAACGTCGGCATTGAATATACGTCGCCAAATGGTCGTTGGCAAGCCAACGTTAAAGCCAATTTGTTCTTTGCAAAGCCTGTATCTCAAACTACTTTCTGGGATAAAGATGCCGCAGGGAAAGAGCTTATACGCCGTTATCCGGCTTCATTCATGAGCAATGCCTATACATTTGATGTCTACGGATATTACAAACTAACACGCAATCTCACGCTAAGGGCGGGCATATATAACCTGTTAAACAATGAGTATCTACGTTGGGATGACTTGCGACAACTAACAAATCCCGCGCTGCTTTCAAACATAAACTACTTCTTTCAGGATGGAAAGAAGTCATTGAGCAGGTTTACTCGTCCCAAGAGATATATCTCAATAGCTCTTGAATATAAACTTTAAACGAAATAAAACAGATATGAAAAGAACATTAATCATTGTCAGTCTGCTCACAACCCTACTCTTTTCGGCTTGTGATCAGCGCAATACGATTGACGTATATGAAACAAACAGTACGCCAGACCTAAGTAATCCTGTCATACAAAAGCTGACAAATGTCAGTTGGTATAAGGGAGGTAGCTTAGAAAACAGAACAGTTTGGACCACCACTAAGTTCAAAGATAAAGCTTCTTCGCCTTTTGAGAGCATGCTTTATTCTATGGCTTGGATAGGAATGGAACTTCATCGGGACGGCACTTCCACGCTATTGTTCCGCCCACCCTTTGGAGAAAGCACTTACATCTTTTGCCAAGGGAAGTGGAAAGTGTCTGAAACCGAGAAGAATACTGTTATCATCGACACGAAGATTCCAGTGGGATATACTAATATTAAGCTTAAAGTGAAGAATATAGAAGCTAAAGATAATGTCAGCATTCTTACCGCTTCATTGGACTTTGGCGACCGAATCTTGATGTTAGACTTTTATAATAGCACTTCGATTTATGGCGATGAACCTGATAAAGACTATCCCGGTATCGGCAAATCTACAAGTCAAGATTGGTTCTCTACAATGAAAGTGCAACACGATAAGCTTGCAGAGAGCGACTTTCTCAACACTTCTTGGGAGACCATAGGCTACAAAACAGAGAATAAAGACGAGGTAGATGACAAGTCGGAACTATCTATGCGCACGCTGTATATAGACGATTTGCTGACTAAAACGCCTGCTTTCTTCTTTGGTTTGAAGTTCTCTTTCGCTGAGAATCATAAGGCTTTTATTCAATCTCCAACGCTAATGAAAGACTTGTATCATACAAATTGGAGTGAGATTGAAGAAGAAAAATATCCTGTTGTGACGGCAAATTGGAGAATAGATGGTAGCCGTCTCATCATTGAAACAGACGAATTGCCTTATACAAGCTTTGGAGAAACGATGTTTAACCTTATCACTGACAAGACACAGGCCGTCTTCTGGCCTTCTAAAACGCCTGATAAGGGTGTGTATTTATGGCGACATTTCTACTATATCTTTGAGGTTATAAAGCATACCGACAAAGGAAACTGGTATCGAATCACATCACCTGAGGAGACACATTACGTGTTTATGTTGAAGACTTCAATGCCCGATGTCTCTAAATTTATAGGAGTTAAGAACGCGGTTAGTAAATTAAATTAAGATAATGAAAGGCATATTGAAAATGAAAAAGTATCTATATACGTTGTTGTCCCTATTGTTTGTGGCTACAATTTCATCGTGTGAGAAGGGCGATTTGCTGAATATCATCACGCAAGATATTGACTTAAACGAGAACTCTAAAGAGTATCAACAATATTTAAAGGAGCGAATTGAGTCGTATTTGAAGACTTATCGTTTTGAAGAAGCAAAGAAATTAGTGCCTAAACTCACTGAAGAGGAAGCGCAAAAGCGGTTTTGGCTCTTATATAATAAGTATCATCAAGAGGCTCTAACGCAAGGATGTGGCTATATCTTAGCGTCTGGTGACACGCTGTTTCTAAAGGTAATGAACATAGACGAGATAGCCCCGAGCCAGTTAAAAGCGTTGACTTCGTTTTATGATTATGTCGAATTGAAGGGCACAAACCAAGAAACAACGCTGTGGGGGTTAGGGAATTATCCTGCATTAGAAACGCTTTCGTTCCCTTCTTGCTTTGTTTCTAAAGTGAAAGATCTTGATAAACTCAAGCAACTTAGAGTCTTTTCGCTCACTGCCGACAAAGAGAAATATGAGTGGTGGTTTACTTCTAAGGCTTTCAAACCTATTGATATGGCGGGTTATGACCTATCAAAGAATGATAAGTTAGATTCACTTCTGTTCGATGGTGTAGACATTTCAAATCTCAAAGTGACTCCAAACACGATGCGGTTATTGTCATTGAAGCACGGCATTTATACCAATGCAAGCCTCAATAACATTCATGCGAAGCACATAGATATAGAGAATTCAGACGCAGCCGATGATGAATTGATTATCAATAACAAGGCAATTCAGCGCCTATCTATTGTGACTAATGCCGACGATAATAAGCCGTTTAAGCTTATAAACGTAGCAAACTCGTCGTTACATAAGCTTTCTGTGGTGGAAACTTCAATGGAACAGCGCACATTAAAGAAGGTAATCTTGAACGAAAATATAGATACTTTGACTATCGGTGGCTATATTTCGCGCGGCGATGTGCCACAACAAAGCGTGGAACTCGTTGGACTTTCAAGGCTCAATCGACTCAAATGTTTATCTTACAACCCTGATTTCAGCCCCATAGCCACTAAGGATTTGCCGAAGAACATAGAGGAATTGTATATTGGTGGCTCTGGAAATGTGCCCTATAAAGACGGAGATTCGTTTGACTATAGCCACCTTTCAAAGCTTAAAATCTATTCAAACGGAAAGTTTATTTCGGCAAATATGAAGCTATCTACAGCCATAGATTCGATTTATTTGTTTCCTTCTCAAGTGTTTGGTGACTTGAAAGCGCTTGACTTTTCAGGCTTAAAATTCACCAAAGCCGATATTTATATAGGCAGTTTAACGCGAAATGATGTGGAGTTGCCTATACTTAAGCGCTTCGTTTTCCCTGCAACACTGAGACAACTCAAGTTGAGTTATGCTCAAAGTGAGGTCGTTGATCTGAGTCGTTGCACGCATTTGAAAGCCCTTTATGTCTTTGAATCAGGTGCTGGAGAGCGGGCAATCAAAAAGCTGATACTACCAAAGAATCTCAAGAAAAGTGACTTTAAGCGACAGCATAAGAGTGAGTTTGAAAACGATTATGCCTTTAAGTTGTCGGATATTAGTAATGAAACAGTGATTGAAAACCTGCCTTCGTGGGTTGAAAATGACGGAAACGGGACGTATAGTGTACCGAATGATTAGTGAAATGAATATGGTTTAAACTCTAAAATAAATTGTAAAATGAAAAAGATATGTAGTAATCTATTCGCTGTTCTCTGTCTGATGATGGGAACAATGATGATGTTTTCGTGCTCAAAGAGTGAGGATACGCCCAATGAAAAGGGTAATCCTGAGGCACAAGTAAAGGTGAAAGAAGAAACGAAGTCGGCTATTATCAGCGTTAAAAACCTACCTGCAAAGAGCGAAGTGCTGTTGGTTTATGCTGACGATCGGGGGCAGATGCTCACCAAAGGCCTTACCGATGCACAGGGAAACTGGCAGTTTGACGCCGACCAATTGGTGGGATTTGAACAGCATTTGAAAGTAATGGTGAAAGAAAATGACCAAAACAAACTGATTCAAACCCTCACTATTCCGGCTGCAAAGCAGACGCTCACACAGCAACAGATAGAGAATTTGCTGATGAAACACACCTGGAATTCGGTTGTTTACACTTCACGCATGCTCATTAAACATAAGGGAAACCTGCGTTTGGATATGTTTATAGGGGTTGCACAAAAGCAGTTTAAGTTTGAAAATAATGGTAAGTTTGTCTTCAAGGTAACCTCTCCACTGGACTTTACCGATAATAATGGCTCGTGGAGCCTTAGCAATCAAGAGCTAACCATTAATACAAAGATTCCTCTTGGACCTCTATCTATGACACATGTACGCATAAATAAGCTCACAGACGATGAACTTTCGCTGTTAGCAGAGATATCCGATGGCTTGTTCTTAATAGGTTTTAAGCCACTGAGTTAAGATTCATTATTGGGGCGGAAGCGTGAGTTTCTGCTCCATTTTTTGCTTTTTGAAGTCCAGAAATGCTATAAAATACATAAAAATAGGTATGCCATAGTTTCGAGAAAGTATGTACTTTTGTAGGCGAAAGGTTATCATTTACATGGAAGAAACGCTCTACTCAAAACTCGAAACCACTGCACTCTTCTCGGGTTTAACTGCAAATGCCATTGAAGAACAATTGGAATCACTGCATTATAGCCTTCAAAAGGTGCCTGCAAAGACGCTGTTCATGGCCGAACATCAACCGCTTCACGAGATGATATTGGTGCTTGAAGGAAAGGTTTCGGCAAGAATGGGGTCGTCGCGCAGCAAGTCTTTGATGGTAGACTACCTCAAACCAGGATTTATGTTGGCTCCGGCCTTCATACTTTCTGACCATAATCAGTTGCCTGTTGAAGTCAGAGCGGTTGAAGAGAGTACACTTTTTTGTATGCCGAAAGCTGATTTTTCGCAGCTAATTAACACCAATAATCTTGTCTTATTCAATTTTATGGATATCCTTTCCAATATCAATTGTTTCTTGATGAATAAGATTCGGATGATTTATATGGCTTCCATTAAAGAGAAAATAGTCTCGTTTCTGCTCCATAATGTTGAGGCTTTACACTCGAATATCGTACCATTGAGGTTGTCAAGAAAGCAACTTGCCGATAGGTTTGGTGTGCAAAAAAGTTCACTTATCCGTACACTTAACGATTTAGAACATTCAAATCTTATTTTCGTTCGTGAGAAAGAAATCGTTGTTCTCGATGCCGTCGGACTCAAAAATGTGTTGAAAGGAAAGTAAAATAGTAATTTTCCATTCGCCGTTTTCCGCGCAATATATGCAAGTTTTGTATTTTTCAATTTAGCAACACCATAAGCGTTGTGCCAGCATTCCAATGAATGTGTCCGTCATTGCGAATGTTGCAACGATGCAATACCTATGGCGTTGACCTCCTCACTACACGCATAATCCAGGGTAGGTTGACGCCAACCCAGAACTATCAAAAGCACAACGCCTACAACATTGATTATCAATGACATTGCAAACTATGTCATTTTATGACATGAAATAATACAAACCATGCGATGAAATGTATCTATTTGTGCGATAATCTGCCCCTATTCATTTTGTCTTTTATTATCAATATTATCACCACTTCTAATTAACCCCAAAATAATGCCCTTCATTTCTATGGCTAACCCCTCCCCTCCCTCTTCGGCGAGGGGCTGGGGGAGAGGCTTTGTTTTCCCCATCCCATCAAACAAAAAGTATGATAACTCTACTTTTTTAACATCTTTTTTGCACTGAATATCAATTATTTCACCTATATTTGAGATGTGAATCATCCACCTTTTTAGAATGAGGTGGAAACGCATGGAATGTTGTTTGCAGACCACATCAATAGCCCATGTTTTGGATGTTCACTTTAGTGTGTACGTGCTTACACCTGCTTGGAAAACTTTTTGGCCGTGAAAGGACTTGTTGATAACGGGTTTTGGGTCTTAAGAAACATAGAAAACACGATAATATTTAACTTTAATAAGCTTATGATATATGCAAAATTGACAGCTGAAGAAGCTGCGGCGATGATCCAGAATGACGAGACTGTTGCCCTTTCGGGGTTCACTCCTAACGGCGTTGCAAAGGCAGTTTTCCGCGAACTCTCCAAGAGAGCCCGTCGAGAACACGAGGCAGGACATCCTTTCAAGGTAGGAATTATCACCGGAGCCTCTACGGGGCAGAGCGTGGAAGGCGACATGGCAGCTGCCAATGCCATTAAGTTTCGCACGCCGTTCTCTACGAACAAGGACTTTCGTGAGCATGTAAACGCAGGCGAAATAGACTTCGAGGACATGCATCTTGGCCATGTTGCCGAGCGACTTCGCCGTGGTTTCTATGGCGAAATCGATTGGGCTATCATCGAAGTGAGCGGTTTCATGCAGGCTGGAAGCAAGTATAGAGGCTATCTGACGAGTGCAGGCGGCGTGGTGCCTACAATCGTCCGCATGGCCAAACACGTGATATTAGAGCTTAACACCTTTCATAGTCCGCAGTCACGCCTGTTGCATGATGTCTATGAACCTGCGCGTTGTCCGCATCGTCTGCCTATCATGATCAATCATGTATGCGACAGAATAGGGCGGGAATTCGTTGAAATTGACGGTGATAAGATTGTGGGCGTCGTGGAATGTTGCATTCCTGAAGAGGCAAGGTCGTTCAAACCTGTTGATGAAGTGACCCAGAAAATGGGGAATTTTGTAGCTGATTTCTTGGTCTCCGACCTCAAGAGAGGACTTCTTCCCAAGGAGTTCCTGCCTGTTCAGAGTGGCGTTGGCGTTATCAGTAATGCCGTTTTGGAGGCGTTGGGCAATCATCCTGCCATTCCTGATTTCTCGGTTTACACGGAAGTTGTGCAGGATGCCGTCATCAATCACATGAAAAAGGGCAAGATTATTGATGCGAGTTGTTCCTCTTTGACAGTGACAAACGAGACTCTCTTGGATATTTATGCCAACATGGACTTCTTTTCTCGCCACGTAGTTATACGCCCGAGTGAGATCAGTAACTCGCCCGAAGTGATTAGAAGGCTTGGAGTTATCGCCATGAACACAGCCATGGAATGCGATATCTACGGTCATGAGAACTCCAGTCATGTGTGTGGCAGTCAGCTGATGAACGGCATTGGCGGCTCGTGTGACTATGAACGGAATGGCTATTTGAGTATTTTCACGATGCCGAGTACCATAAAAGGCGGTTGCATCAGTACGATTGTGCCGATGTGCAGCCATGTAGATTCGACCGAACATGATGTAGATGTGATTGTAACCGAGCAGGGAGTGGCCGATTTAAGAGGTAAAGGACCGTTGAGAAGAGCACAGGAAATCATTGAAAACTGCGCTCATCCAGACTATCGTCCGTTGCTGCGCGACTACCTACGCATAGCAGGTGGCGGGCATGAACCACAGAGTTTGCGCTCAGCTTTCGCTTTCCATGACGCTTATCTTATGAAAGGTGACATGCGATTGGTAGCGTTTTGAAATTGAAAGATATATGAAATAAAGGTATAAACTGTGGCATCATCATCTCGTTTTTGCCTTTATTTCTTGTCTTTTTCAATAAGAATACATATATTTGCAGAATAAAAGCAGGAAATGTATGATTACGTGTAAAGAGAAAACAAGAGAAGAATTGATTGCAGGAATCAAGCGTGCTATTGAGCGGAAAAGAGCCTTTGAAGAAGAAGCTCAAAAGGAGTTTGCTGATATGCGCAGGCGTGCAGCAGCACAAAAAGAAGCTTAATGGATTTGCTTGATCTTTCAGTTGTAAATCTTAGTTCCCCATATTCGGTGTGGAATGTGGGTGATTATTACTATTTTCGCACCTCTCATGGAGCTGTTTATAAGGTATCTTTCATGCAGGATGATACGATTTGGGAGAATGATGCCTATCAATTTATCATAGTTAATGAAAATAACACCCCATCTCCTAATGATAGAAAGCTTCGTGAAACCATTTTTTCCATAATAGAAAATTTCTTTAGTTTAAATTCAAGAATATTCTTATATATATGTGAAACAGGTGATGGAAAGCAGGCTCTCCGTAATAAGCTTTTCGTGAAATGGTTCAAAACATATGCAAAGAATAGTCTCTATTACTTTGAAGATGTAGAGATTGAGGCTGAAGATATAAGGAATTTTGCAGCTATTATTGTAAAAAACACAAATCCAAGACTAAATGATATTGTGGAAACTTTTGATTATGTAGTTGATACTCTCAGTCATAAACCCGTCTGATTCTTTTCTTTTTTCTTCTGCTTTAGCTTCTTATGATGAAACTATCTTATAAAAGACAACATGCGATTGGTAGCGTTTTGAAATCAAAACTCCTGACTATTCTCTGTGTGAATAATCAGGAGTTTTTGTTGAATATCAATTGTTATTAAATAATAATCAGGTCTTTTTGTGCATAAAAGTCTTTGATAGTCTTCACAATAGCCTCTGAAACAGCAGTGTCGATATAGTTGTAAGGGCGTTGGGTTTGAATGGCTTTGACAAAAGAAACGAGTTCATAGCGTATGCCTTCTCCGTCGAGTTGATAGAAATAGCGCTTGTTGTTGGCAGGATTTTCTTTTCTTATCTCAAAGTAATCTGTTTTCCACCACGGTGAAGGTACATAGATATAACCCTCTGTTCCTGAGATAATGAGTTCACCTTCCGACTTCACTCCCTGTCCCACTTTGATAGAAGCTACGGCGTGAGAATAGATGAATGAAATCTTCGTAAAGGCATCGAAGAAGTTTTTGTCATCGTCAAGTCGGCTGATCATCTGACGCTGACTGTAGTCTGTTCCAAGCAGTTGGAAGATGGGAAGCAAGGCAGTTGGTCCCCATGCACAGATGCTGTTCCATTCTTTCTGCACGTTGGAAAGACTGGTACATGTGGCATCTACCGATACAATGTCGCCGATAACACCTGTCTTGGCCAGCAGAATGAGGCGATAATAAGCCATGGAATAGGCTGTTTTCAGCGCATCTGAAAGGATACATCCCTGTTTTTCGGCCAACTCATGGAGTTCTTCATACTGTGCCATGTCAATGGTTATAGGCGATTCGCAAAGTACATTCCGCCCATGACTCAAAGCTTTTTTGATGTCTTCATAATGCGAAACCGGACTTGATATGATATATACGGCATTGCAATTGTCGAGCAAGGCGTCGATATTGTCATAGGAAGGAATGTCTTTAAGGTCGCTGCTGAGCTTGAAATCTGTCCGCGAAAAGATGCCGCTAATCGTCAATCCGTTTACATAGTTGGCTTCTCTCACAATTTTATTCAGTATGGCCGACTCTCCAATGAGTCCCAAATGAACATCGCATTTTTCTGCTCTCAGTTCAGAACTTGATATTCCTTGTGTCCTGTCTAAATAGACAACTTTGCAGTATTCGTTGAGATAATCGAAGTGACCTTTCCAGTCTGACCCCACCGTGAAGATGTCTATATCTAACCGTTTGATGTCATCAATCTTCTGTCCTTCATATTCTTCAACGATGATTTCATCGGCAAGGCCCGTTTGTTTTACATTTTCAATGCGTTCAATGAGCGACTGTTGCACGTTGATTTTACCTCGGGCACGGTCGAAGTTGTCGGCTGTAACGCCCACAACAAGATAATCTCCTAAGGCTTTTGCACGTTCCAACAGTCGGATATGTCCCTTGTGTATCAGGTCATAAGTACCGTAGGTGATGACTTTCTTCATGTTTTCTGCTTATAAAAGTCCTCGTTTTTGCATGTCTTTCATCGCCTCAATGAGCCGCGTGTTGTCGTCAATGGTGAGTGAACCTATATGACCTACACGGAAAACTCGGTCGCGCATATCACCTCCGTTAGGGCAAATCCAGATGTGATATTCGTCTTTCAGCGTTGTAAAGATGTCATAAGCCGACACATTTCGAGGGTGAAGCGGAGTCACTGCATTGCCCGGTGAATGAGAAACAAAGTCGAATGGCAGTTCTTTTATGCGCTGACGGAAGTCGTCTGCAATTGCTTTTATCTTACGTCTTTCGGCTTCTTCGCCTCCAGCTTCATCTATTTCGTGCAGTCGCATGTTGATTTGTCGAAGAATTCCAACGGCAGGAGTGAAGGGCGTTTGACCGCGTTCGCCATTCTTCAAGGCGTCTTTCAAGTCGAAATACATACAGCCGGCATCATGGTTGCAGACGCGTTCTACGCCACGAGGTGACAGCGTAATGATTGAAATACCCGGTGGACAGGCCAATGCTTTCTGTGAACCTGTAATCATAACATCGGCACCTAAGGCTTTCATGTCGAACTCGTCAGCCAGGAAAGAGCTTATCGCATCAACGACAAGGAACAGATGATTGCGTTTACAAAAGGCGCTGATACGTTCTGCATCGTAATGAACACCCGTGGAAGTCTCGTTGATATTGACCAAGAAACCTGTGTAACCTTGCTGTTCATAAGGTGCAAGCATCTCATCAGTGATATCATATCCAAACTCAGGAATAAGCTCTGTACACGGTATATGATGTACTCCACAGAGCTGAACAAAGCGTTGTCCGAAGCTACCTCCATTGATAACAAGAAGTTTGTCGTTAGGGGTAAAGGTATTCATGATAGTTGCTTCCATAGAAGCTGTACCCGAACCGGTGATGAATACCACTCTTGATGCCTCGTCAGCCTTGGCAAATTTCTTGATAAGAGCCTCGTTTTCAAGCATCAATTGTGAGAACTCTGGCGTTCTGAAATAAGGCACTTGTTCACTTCCTATGGCTCTTACTGCATCACTTGACATCACCGGACCAACGGTGAAGTTAAGCATTTCATGATCATCTTGCATCATAAACTTATCCTTTTATACTTTATATTGGATACAAAAATAATAAAAATATTCAGTAATGTAAGCACTATTCCGTTATTTATACTTACCTTTACTCAAAATTATTACATTCATTATGAGAATAGTTCTGTTTTGTGAGAATAAGTATGCCATAGATATATTACATCCCATTCAGTTGGAAGCAGACCGCGAAGGAGGGAATGAGGTGTTGTGGTATGTTCATAAAAAGAAAATCAGTGACTTTCCATTGAAGGACGATGTGCGTTGGACAACGAGCATGCAAGAGACTTATGATTTCATGCCTGAAGCCATTTTCGTGCCGGGAAACATAGTACCTTACTATCTTCCCGGCGTGAAAATACAGATATTTCATGGCTATGCAGCCGAGAAGAAAGACCATTGGATTATCCGAAGATACTTTGATTGTTACTTCACACAAGGTCCTTATTTCACGAATAAGTTTAAGGAGTTGTCGTTGAAATATGGAGATTTCGAAGTGTTGGAAACGGGATGGCCACGCCAAGACTGGATAGCTGAACACCGCCATGACTTTGATGAAGAGCGACTTCAATTGCTCAAACAGTATGGTAAGCAGCAGATTGTGCTCTATGCGCCTACATTCTCGCCGAAACTGACGTCACTTCCTATCATCAAGGATAACTTGGTGAAGCTCTGTAAGCAGAAAGATGTGTTGCTGTTGATGAAGTTTCATCCGCTGACTCGCCAGGAATGGGTGGATGAATATAAGGCTCTGGCTGCGCAATATGATAACATGGTGTTCGTAGATGACTACAGTGTGACGAAGTATATGCTGATGGCTGACGTGATGATCAGCGATACTTCATCGACGATTTATGAGTTCCTGTTGCTTGATAAGCCTGTGGTGACACTCAATGCCATATCGAAGGACATCTATTGGAAGAATATCACAGACCCAAATATGCTGTGTGATGCTCTGGATGAAGTCGTGAAAAATGAAGAGTATATCCGTCTGCGCAAATGGGTAATCAGTAATTATGACCCTTATACTGACGGCAAAGTGGCGCATAGAATGCTTGAGGGAGCACGCGATTTTATCCGCAGAAAGGGTGTGCCCAAGAAGAGAAAACTCAATCTGTGGCGTCAGTACACGAGCATCAAGACCTTTGGACGCATCAAGAAAAAGAAATAAACATAAAAAGACCAAAGTGTTTTGAAATGGCGAAGAAAGGTATTAGAGTTAACAGGAAATGAATAGTTGATTGTAAATTAAAATTAAACTCAATTTGGAAACGCCTTTAAAAAACATTATCTTTGTGTCGGGGAGAGCAGATATCTGCTTTCCCTTTTTTCATGTTTACTTGGAAATAGGCTTGTAATATGGTTCAAATCATCGTGTAATATGACTTAAATTAGCGTGTAATTAGACTCATATTACTAACTAATATGTATCAAAAAGCAAGGTGAAATGACTTAATTCGGAGTCTAAAGTGTTGATAATAGCCTTTCAATCTTTATTATTTCTATTTATCAACACCCTCTAACTGTAATTAATTTTGATTATTTTCTTA